>Ga0208879_1001321_pt1 | contig 23627 bp, 16 predicted proteins | sample Knorr_S15_td_Bot_FD_185605 | JGI IMG/M metagenome (GOLD analysis project Ga0208879, IMG submission 185605) | Marine microbial communities from Southern Atlantic Ocean transect - Knorr_S15_td_Bottom_ad_5009_LV_A (SPAdes) (version 2) | ecosystem: Environmental > Aquatic > Marine > Oceanic | place...
AGATGCTGAGGCAGTGGTGGTACCGTTGTTCGACAAACCTGATTCCGAGGTGATTGTTGAGCTGTCAGTGGATGATCAGGAAACAGCGCCGCCATTGGTGGATTTGCTAGGTAACGCCGACGCAGATGACCGCATCGTGTTAGTACCTTTACCAGAATTAGCGGTCGCGTCTGACGAGAACACAACTCCTATGCGGGTCGCCGACCAGGAGCCGGAGTTATTGGAAGATGATGCCTCGAATTTTGTGAGGTTGGCGACCACAACGTCGACTGGCGAAAATGCTACAAGTCGCAATTTCAGCGTCAAAACGACTAAGACAATGGCTCCAGAGCCTCGTTCCTGGCCGTTGTTCAGCATTACTCTGCTGGGCCTACTAGTCTCAGTCGGTGGTAACATATATCTAGGTATGACTGTCTTTGCCTTCTATCGCAAGCGTTCCGGAACGTCGTCGGATTTGGCTAAGCCAAGTGATACTGTCTCCGAATAGGCAGGCCGGTATTTTTGGGCTAGTCGCCGGCCTCGATCACCGGACTGTCATTGCCTGCTTCACTCAGCGGATCGTCTTCCTCAATCACCGTATCGTCGTCGGCTTCCTCATGTCCGTCCATGCTTGATATCTCGCGATGCAACAGATTAAGTAGCGTTTGCAGGAAGACAACGACCATGGGTCCGGTGAGGATTCCAATTGGTCCAAGCGCCTGCACACCTCCGACAACGCTGAGCAACGCCAGCATCGGGTGTAAGTTCGAGTTGTTTTGTAGAATGTATGGCTTCACGAGATTATCAGCGAGTGATACGGGGCCGACACCCCAAATCAACAAGAAAACTCCCCACGATGGCTGGTCTCCGAAAACGATCAGATATGCCGCACAGGGCAACCATATTGTTGCAGCGCCTATAAAGGGAACCAGCGCAAAGAGTGTGGCCGCAACGGTTAGCATCCAGACATAGTTCATACCGGAAATCCAAAATCCTAAACCGGCTAAGATTCCTTGTGCTAAGGCCGACAACAACGTGGCGACCACGACGGCACGGCTTATCGTTACAAATTCGTCAATGAGTGCATCCTCGTAATCCTGTTTAAGTGGCGACAGTTTTGTGATGGACTGCACCATGCGTGCGCCATCGATGAGAAAGAAATACGTGGCGACGAGCATGATTATGATTCCGGCGAGTAGTTGAAGAGCAAAAGACAGCGTGCTGGCGCCCACTCTTAGCAGCTGTTTTCGCAAACCGCTATCGAAGAAATTTGCGCTGTAATCTCGCAGCTCACTAGGTGACGGATTAACCAATTCAACGATCGAAGCGTGGACCGTACCGCCCAAGAGAGAAGTTTTGAATTCGTTGTATTGATTATTAGCGTCGACAAGTCGTGCCAGATATTCAGGCCCATGATTGTGTGAAACCTGATCATCCAGGTGTTCAAGGATGTAATCGATAGATACATTTAGTTCCACCAGTCGCTTTGCCGCGGTGGGATGTTGTTCGGCGTCCAAGTCGAGACCACCTAGTAGTAACTTTAGTTGGTCGAGCGACTGGTGGTCCGTTTCTAATTGCGCGACTTGGTCGGAAAGACTAACAGAGGAACTAGCCGTGAGTGTTTCGATCTCTTCCTCGATTTTCAGCAGTGTTGGTTTGTGGGGAATGTTAAGATTGAACTTCTGTCGCAGGTCGGCCAGACTGTCGGCGATAACGGCAGGTGTGACGGTTGATGCGAGTCTGCTTCCCTCGACGATAGCGATACTGACGGTAGTGATTAAGGGTAGAAGAACGACCAAACCGATGACTACTGTTGTGGTAAGTGCAGCTAAACGGACTCGAGTTTTAAACTTACTTAGTATGTAACGATGCAGTGGTGCAAAAACTACGCACAACACAGCTGCCAAGAACAAGGGCAGTACAAAGGACGCCATAACTTGGTAAAACATCGCGCCGCTAAGGACTATGATGGCGATTAGAACAAGAAATGAAATTAAGCGGCGGTACTTATTGTTTGATTCTGCCATGAGTCGGTGTTAAGTTATTCGCGGTTAAAAGAGAGTGCATTGTATACTAATACTCTAGCACGTCGAGGAAAACCAAATTGCGACTGCCAAGATAGCTAGTAATTAGTGTTCAGTTATTGTAGACAATACCAATGGTTTGCTAAATAAGTAAATGCGTTTGAATACAACTCGATGGTTCATAAATGACGCTCGAATCCCAAGAACCCTTAGAAGACGTAAAATCTGAAATCGGCCAGCGCCGTAACAGTCGAGGACGGTGGTTCCGATGGGAACCTCTCTACCAGCGGGAAACAGATGCGTCAAGTGAATCGAAATCTGGCTCAAAATATCATCTGAAATTATTTATTCGTCTCGCAGTCGTAATCCTTGTTGTTATTTGGATCGCAAAGACCTTGCGGGATGCTGGCGATCAGTTTTCCGTAACGCAATTCTCCGTAAGCGATCTTGATTTCGTGTGTATTATGCTGGCCGCATTAAGTTATTTGATCGGATTGGTTTGTTTTGGGCTGTTTTGGCATCTCGCGCTGCTCGCGATGGGTCAAAGCCCGACGATATTCGAGTCGCTAGGATCCTACGTCTTAAGTCATTTAGGAAAATACGTCCCCGGCAAGGCGTTAGTTGTGATTATCCGTAGTGACCGAGTTAGTTCATCGCGCGTTAAGCGAAGTGTTGCGGTCGTCGGTGTATTCGTTGAGACGCTGGGAATGATGGCTGTGGGCGGTATTTTGGCAAGCTTGTTCCTATTGTCCGGCTATGGAACTGCACATGAAAGTGGCTGGTTGACATTGTTAGCCGTCGGGCTTGCTGTGGTGTCAGGCGTAGGTGCGAGTCCGCCAATGTTTCGATTCGTATTGCGATATCTGAGTAAACGACGAGGTTTGACGATGCTTGATGAGGCTATCGACGGTTTGAGTTGGCAGTTTCTCGCCAAAGGTTGGATACTAGCGGCAGTGGGTTGGCTGTTCTTTGGTGCCAGCATGATATTTGTATTGCGGGCTTTCCCGTTGACGGAGAGTGGTCCGATATTAGATATCTGGGACTATCCTCAGGTCATTGCTGCAGTGTCGCTGTCGATGGTCGCGGGTTTTCTGTCACTATTGCCGGGTGGAGCGGGCGTACGAGAAATGGTTATTTCTACTCTACTTACGCCAATGATTGGTCCCGTATTCGCCGTGATTTCCGCTATTAGTTTACGAGTGGTGTGGTTATTATGTGAATTGGGTGCGGCTGGCGGATTCCTTTTACATTCTGGCAAAGCGAAACCATCCCATAACGAACCAACAAATTCCGGAGTCTAGAAAATGCTATCGTTTGTAATTCCAGTTTTTAACGAGGCTGAGAGTCTAAATCCATTACTCGCAGAAATTGAAACGGTCGCAGCTGAGCAGGGTTATGATTATGAGGTGATATTTATTGACGACGGATCTACCGATGGGTCGTGGGATGTCATCGTAGAGGAACATGAGAGTGATTCGCGCGTGTTGGGCATTCAATTTAGGCGGAATTTTGGAAAAGCCGCTGCATTGAATGCGGGTTTCGAACTAGCGCAGGGCGACATTGTTTTTACTCTGGATGCGGATCTTCAAGATGACCCTCAAGAGATTCCCAATTTTTTGGAAGCCCTAGAAACCCAAGATGTTGACGTGATAAGTGGCTGGAAAAAGAAACGGTATGATCCTTGGCACAAGGTCGGACCTTCACGAGTGTTCAATTTTATGGTCAGCAAACTGACTGGCGTGAGACTACATGACCATAATTGCGGCTTCAAATGTTATCGCAGCGGAGTGCTGGATGAAATACAGCTCTACGGAGAACTTCACCGTTTCGTACCGGTGTTAGCGGCCGCGCGAGGTTGGCGCGTGGGCGAGGTCATTGTGAACCACCGCGAGCGGCAGTTTGGTAAATCAAAATATGGCGTTAAACGGATAATAAAGGGCTTCCTGGATTTGCTCACAGTGCACTTGGTTACCGGTTACGGTAATCGCCCACAACATCTGTTGGGGTCACTTGGTTTGGGCTGCTTTGCTATATCTGGGCTTACCATGACAATTTTGACTTTTTGGTGGGTTGTTCATCGAGTGATGGATGTAGAAGATCCTATTGATCTACATAGGCGAGCTCTATTCTACTTTTCAATCGCCGGTGTGATCATCGGCATTCAGTTGTTGACGTCTGGATTCTTGGCGGAACTAATCACCAAGAAGACTGTGCGTGATGAACAAATATATTCTGTTAAGGACACTGTCGGCGATCAGGAAAACGGCGATGCCTGACACGCAAGATGACTTTATTGCAGAGTCGTACAAGTCATCTGATGCTGGCTTGAAGTCTGGCCAACAGCAGTCCCGTTCCGCAAACGCTGATGGTAAATCATTGCCCTTGCTGTCTAAGCGTGAATTGGCGTGGTTGATATTGCCGGCGCTATTGTTGATTTCGATTCGCTTAGTGTTATGGCATCAGTATTTTGATAAGGATTCCAAAGCGGATCGAGCGTTCATAGCAGGTCGTGAGGCTGCAACAGGCATGCACTGTGCGAACGATCGCAGTCGCTGGGCCGCGGTTGTTTCGTTGGTGCATCAGGGAACATGGCAGATTGATGATGTCGATCGATTACGAGGTCCCAACGGGAATTGGGGTACTATTGATAAGGTCTATCACATCGACAGTTCCGGAGGGGAACATTTTTATTCCAGTAAACCACCGCTATATATTCTGTTTGTGGCTTCTCAATACTGGGTATTGAACCGCGTGTTTGGTGTGGACATGCTTGTCAATCCGTTATGGGCGATCAAGGGACTTGTTTTCTTCAATCAGGTCTTATTGTTTGGCTTGTTTTTATGGCTCTACTTGCATGTTTGCCAACGTTTTGTGAGGCATCGACCGGTTTTAATTTGTCTGGGACTAACTGCGGGGTTTGGCACATTTCTTTCAACTTTTGCCGTGTCACTAAATAATCATCTTCCCGCAGCGGTATGTGTCCTTGCCACAATCGTGATATTGATTCGTATCGAGTGCGATCGGAAATCTGGGCGGCTAGATTACTTTTCTATTGGTGTCCTGACAGCGTTAAGTGTCACGTTTGAACTTCCCGCGTTATCGTTCCTGGGACTAATTGGGATTTGGTTGTTGGTGCGGTCACCGACCCACACGTTGACGTACGGCGTAATGGGAATTAGCGTGGTCGCGGCGGCGTTTTTCGGGAGTAATTATTGGGCTCACGGGTCGCTGCGACCTCCCTACGCTCATCGTAGCGATGGAGAAGTACTTGCATACTTGGAACAAGAAGATGCTGCGCTATTGGTATCAGGGGTCGTTCCCGAAACTCTTGCATTATTTGGTGGACGGACCGACAAAGACGTCGCCCTACCCGGTATGAGTGATATTGTGATTGAACAACACCCAACTGCTGGACGGTGGCGTATTTTTGATCTACAGAACAAACGCCGCTACGCTTTGCAACACGTTGGTAGTGTTTTTGAAATTCGGGCTTGGGATAATTGGTACGATTATGAAGTAAACGGGAGGGCGAGTTATTGGCTACCTGGGTCTGCGAGTGGCGTTGATTTGGGTGAGCCGTCACGTTTGCAGTACTTAATACACATGACGGTCGGGCACCATGGAATTTTTTCGCTAACGCCGATTTGGCTATTTTCCTTACTAGGTATTGCCGTTGCGTGGCGCGATCCAGAACCAATCTGGCGACGGCTCGCCTATGTGGTACTCACACTTACTATTGTGTTAATTGTATTTTATAGTTTGCGTCCGTTGGCCGACCGGAACTATGGTGGCGTCGCTAGTGGATTCCGCTGGTTCTTTTGGTTGACACCTCTGTTTCTGTTGATGCTGATTCCGGCATGGAAAGTCATCCGCAAATCGATGTTTTTCGTTTCGCTGTGGGGAATTTGTCTAGCGATATCGATATATTCCGGATTACACGGATTTTTGAATCCTTGGCAACATCCATGGTATTTTTCCCCTTGAACGATAAGTAAATCGATGTAGATCCCGCTGATTGTGTGTTTTATTCGTAAGTCTACGTACTTCCGCCGAGCGATTGGAAGGAACGTCTCAATTCACCAAGTCGTATAATTTGGTCCTTGTAGCGCGAACGTTTAGTCGATAGAATCGACGCACGAAGCAAAAACGAATCACGTCCTCAGCTTTTCGACATTTCGTTAAGACAAACTGGGGCGGTACGATACCGCGGCAGACCCAGTATTGTGTTGAATAAGGGAATCTAAAATGCCTCAAACTACATATTTTGTGAAGGAATGCCCCACATGCGGTCGGAAGCTTCAGGTGCGTGTTGAATACTTAGGGCGCGAAATGGTCTGTAATCATTGTGGCGGCGATTTTTTGGCTGGTGATGCACAAGACGTATTCACTCCAAAAGAAGACGATTGTAGCGACGCGATTCTATTACGCGTCGATGAGCTGATTAACAAAGCGGACAATAATCTGGGGAAGCCCAAATAGTACTATCGCGGGATAAAGATTTATTATCGTGACCGTCAGTACACTATTGGACCTTGTCAATGATTGATTAACGCCGTTAGATCCGCCAAGAAGTTGGGATAGGTTTTATTGCAGCATTCGGGGTCACTAATTACTACGTCGGGAATTCGGAGTCCAGCGATTGCGAAACTCATCGCCATCCGGTGGTCACCATAGGTTTTAATGATATCGCCGTGATATTTCCCAGGCGTAATTGTCATGCCATCGTCGAATTCCTCGACGCTGGCACCTAGTCGGCGTAATTCCCGTGCCAAGTCTGTAATGCGATCAGTTTCCTTGTCACGGATGTGTCGTACATTTCTGATCACAGTTGGGCCCTCGGCAAATAGCGCGACAACAGCCAGTGTTAAAACAGTATCACTGATGGCATTCATGTCGATATCGATTCCGGTAAGTACTCCCCCGTGCACGCGTATGAAATCATCACCGTACTCAATTTTACAGCCCATTTGTTCTAAGCTATCGCAAAAGCTGATGTCGCCTTGGATAGAATCCTTCGACAATCCGGCCACCGTCACGACACCTCCGGTCACAGCGGCAGTCGCAAAAAAGTAACTTGCGGCCGAAGCATCCGGTTCAATATCGTATTCGATACCCGTTAACGGTTGCCCGCCGCGGGACGAATACACGTCATTATTGTTGATGCTGACGTCACGTCCAAAAGCCGAGAGCACGTCGATCGTCATTTGAATATAGGGCTGTGAAACTAGTGTCCCTGTCAAATGTACTTCGATGTCGAGTGATGAGTTTCCGACTGCGAGGATAAGTCCACTTAGAAACTGGCTAGAAATATTGCCCGCAATATGGCAAGTGGTTTGGGAAAATCCATTTCCGCTTACGGTTACAGGTGGACAACCGTTGGGAGCACATTGGATCGTGGCGCCGAGTTCATTTAGGGCTCGCACTAGGTCGTTGATGGGGCGTTGTTGCATGCGGTGGACCCCGTCGAGGGTGAATTCCCCCTGCATACTAGCAAGGAATGATGTGAGAAACCGGACGGTCGTACCGCTATTGCCCACATAAAGGTCTGCGGTTGTAACGGGTACTTGTCCTCCGCAACCCTGAATAATTAATGTGTGGGTATCTTTTCGCCAGTCGATTGATAGTCCTAGTTTTTGAAGTGCGGTAACCATGACTTGCGTGTCGTCACAATCTAACGCGTTTCGCAATGTTGAGGAGCCAACGGCCAGCGCGGCGCAAACGAGTGCGCGGTTGGTAATCGACTTTGAGCCTGGCGGCCTAATTTCACCGGATACCGGACCGGTGCAGAGTTGGCAGTGAAACATCGTATTCAAGTTGAATCGCTTTCGAGAAGATCTGCGGTGTCATTTGACCTTTGTGGTATTGGTGACTTTCCATAGATGTTTGTCGCTACGAATGAACAAAGCATTATCAGCAGCGGCGGGCGTGCCAAGTATGGGCTCACCCATGTCTATGACGGAAACGATACTTGCCGCTTGCGAATCACCGTCACCATCGAGCTCGACGATTTGTACTAATCCATCTTGATTAATAAAGTAGAGGTGCTGATCCGCGAGTATTGGTGTAGCCCAAAACCGTCCTTTCAGTCGGAGTTGCCAGAGGATTTCACCGGTATTGGAATTTGCGCCTTTGGCAATAGCTCCTGCTAACGCGTAGAAGTTGTCGCCGAGTACGACCGGACTGGCGCCATTGGCATTTAGCTTATTGACCGCCCAGATTACCTTGGGCTTTTCAGCAGAAGAATTCAGATCCAGTTTGGTGATCCCGCCAGAGGTCACGTACAGTGCATTGTTGACGACCAGGGGTGAACAGACCGTACCACAGGAAAGACCAAGATCCCAAATGCTTGCGCCCGTGTCTGCATCAAATGCATTCAAACCAGAACCCGACTGAAGAATGACAGTTGGTGCGCCGTTGTGATGCGTATATGTCGTTGGCGAGGACCAATTAGCACGTGGATCACGTGGTTTACGCCACACTTCTAAGCCGCTGTTTTTATCAATTGCACAAGCAAAGGAGTCGCCCTGGTTTTCGATTTGAACGATAACGACGTTGCCAGCAACGACCGGTGACGCCGCCATTCCAACGTCATTACCAGCTTTAGGATAGTCATGAGCTAAACCGCGATACCATTTAAGATTTCCGTCGAGGTCTAGGCAGATGAGGTCATTGGAGGAATAGAAGGCGAATATTAGTTTGCCGTCAGACACGGGAGTGGGAGCAGCATTGGCGCTGGTTGGGTGGCTGTATGTGCGCCCCGTCGCCCAGAAATCGCGCCGCCACAATTGTTTACCAGACGTCACGTCAAAGCATAGCACGTAGAGACGTTGTTGATTTACTCCTCCGCTGGCTGTAACGAATACCCGATTTCCGACAACGATCGGACCCGAAACGCCCCTGCCCGGGAGTTTAGATTTCCACCCAATATTGGTTCCTTTTTCCACGTCCCATTCTAGGGGTAGCTGACTACTCGAAACGGGGTTTCCCTGGGGCCCCCGGAATCCGTTCCAATCCTCCGCGGTTACTTGTGGTGAGAGAGTTAAAAGCAGGGCGGTGATTGTTAACAGTTTGATGCGGTGTGTCATTAAGTTGTTCACGATTATTGGTGGGATAAGTGTTGGGCGTTTACAGGTTTTGTATGAGGGAGGTCTAGCGATCAATTGCTAGGACAGCGGTGCCGTTCGTGTCGCAAACGCGCAGTTGAAATTCCCAACGCTGTGCCCATGACTCCTCTTGTTCATTTTGAGCTATTTTCAACAGAATACGGTTCGTGCCTTTTTTCAGCGGCGCATTGACAATGTATTGGTCGATCATCATGTTTGCGTGATAGACGTTATTGCGAGTCAGAAGTTTTCCATTGAGCCATATCTTATTAGCGTTAATGCACCCGAGTCGTAGTTGCACGTTCTGCGCGGAGGAACTTTCAAAAGTTGTATGAGCGTAGGCAATCGCGCCCTTGTATTTGTCTGGATAAATACCGTTGAAATCCACAATTCCAAATCGTTCCTCGCTGGCAGTGCTTTTCCATTTCAGGTTTGGAATCTTCCCCTCGTGTGTGGCATCAGAGTCGATCAGGCGGTTTGCTTCTTGCTCCGGTGAGTAATCAACGTCGAGTCCCTTTGCGTTTGTGTTATCAAAGGGAGCAATTACATGCCAATCGAGCAAAAAGCCAAAATGCCGAGGCAAATCCACTTTCCCACCTAAGTCCGTGATTTGTTTGGTTGCTTCGTCTATTTGATCTAGATCCCGAGCATGGTTTAGAGCCGTGCGGTACGCGTCAATAACCGTTTCGGGTTGCGAGTCGCTGACGGACAATTTAGCCTTTTGTAACAATGACTCAACAGCGTCTCGGCGCAACTCAAGCGAACTGTCGTTGAGGAAATGGGGCAGTAATGATTCCTTGAGTTTAGGATTCACACGCAGTAACCACTCATAAGCGGTAAGCCGAGCTAGCGGTGCGTTATCGTGTTCAATGACGAAGGCTTGAAGTTCGTTTTCCGGCAGCGAGATGGATTCGTTGAGCGCGGTTTGCGCAATGGCATCTACTGCGCCTCGTAACCAGTTAGTGGCAAGTTGATTGGCACCGTGAAATCCATCGAGCACTGCTACGAGTTCGGATACAGGTTGTGCCGCTAATGATTTCCAAGCTTGTTGAGCGGCGACGTGCCCTTCCCCCTTCGGACCAATGTTGCGAATCGTTGCGGTCAACTCGCCGATTTCAACTGCTACACAATGCACAGGACTGTACAACAATACCACCAGAGTGATCGCGATCGTTCGGGGAAAATATCTTGTTGCAATGCTAAGATTCATGTTGTGGTTCCCTACTTGGAGAAGATAGCAGCGGTGTGTAAAGGTTGGGGTGCGAACGGGTGGACGGAATGAACCGGTATGGGTGCAATTATAACAGATTGCAATAACTATTAAACAACCTGCGGAGCCTTGGAATTACTTTCTTTGCTGAAACAATTGCGGAATGATATGAAGTGATGGAACTATGTGAAAAACTTGACAGGACGGATTAGCGATTGCCTTGCCGGTTTCGGGAGCTCACAGTCGTTCCTTCGGAAATCTGCTATACTTTTCAAATGTGTTAGGGCGCTGATCAAAGCCTACGGTGCTCTCCATTTAGAGATCTTTCAGCTAAAGAGGTAAGTGCCGTGATTCGTGAAACTCGATTATGGATTTGTGTTGCTTTTGCGAGTGTGATTTATAGCGGTGTAACAGTGCAGGCAAAGCCGTTAATCAAATCAGGAGACCGAGTGGTGTTCTTGGGCGGAACGTTTATCGAACGCATGCAGATCTACGGGCATGTAGAAGCGGAAATTTCGAGTCGTGTTTCCGGTGTGACATTTCGAAACTTGGGGTGGAGTGGCGACAATGTTTGGGGGGAAAGTCGAGCGGTGTTTGGAACCGTTGCCCAGGGATTCGCACGCTTGCAACGTGATATGACGTTGGCGCAGCCGTCGGTAATCATTGTGAGTTACGGCGCCAATGAGGCGCACGCAGGACCCGCAGGGTTAAGTCGATTTGTGGCGGGCTATCAAACGCTATTGGCCGCTTTGCTACCCCATGAAGCTGTGATAGTTTTAGTCACGCCGCGTTATTATGAGAACTTGGGTCCTCCACTACCCGATCCACAGGCTTATAACGTGAAATTGAAATTGTATATTGACGCTATTGATTCAATGGCAACGTCACAGAATCTTACTATCGTACATTTGTCCGAGCGAGAGCCGCTCGGACCGGCGGGCGTTAAAAACGAGTTGCAGCCTCCGAACTGGCGGGTATTGCCCGAGCATTCAGGTTTAACAAGCAACGGCATTCATTGTACGTCACGGGGCTATCAGGTGTTGTCGCGGCGAATAGCAGATGGATTGAATTTACCCAGATCGATTTTCAGCGTGGTCGAAATGGAAGGGACAAATGTCGATATTTCCAATTATGTAGCGACATCAGATAGCGTTAGGTTTGTCATGACACTAGAGCGAATCGGTTCGTTGGACCTGCCCACTACTCATGGCACGGATGAAATAAACGATGGACAGGTCCAACTGCGGTTTGCGAATTTACGTTCTGGGAAATACGGTATTTATGTCAATGACGGCAAAATATTACGGACCACTGCCAACCAGTTAAAAATCGGAGTGACACTGCCAACGTCATTCCAGCATTCTGCGGTTAAACGAGCATATGAACTAACCGCGGAAAAAAACATGATGTTTTTTCACCGTCATCGACCGCAAAACGAAACGTACTTGTTCCTGTTTCGTAAACACGAGCAGGGAAACAATGCGGTGGAAATTCCGCAGTTTGATCCTATCGTTGATGGTTTTGAGAAAAGGATTCAGGCCATTCAGAATTCAACTTCATACCGAGTTGAAATCCGCAGAAGCTGAATCGCAATTTGTTTCGATGAACGGTAGTATTTTTTATTTGACGGTGTTTTGGAATTAACGGGAAAAGAAGCTTATGAGATTGGGTAGAGCCCTTGTAGCGTGTGCAATGACATGTTGCTTTGCGTTGACATGTGACGCGCAACGCGGATTGAAAGAAATACCGAGTGTTGATCCCATTGTGGAATTAAAATCCTTTTTGGTCGCGGAAGGTTTTGAGGTCAATTTATACGCATCGGACCCTCGCATGGCGAAACCGATCCAGATGAATTTCGACTCCCAGGGACGGTTGTGGATTGCGGCTAGTGAGTCATATCCTCACATTAAACCGGGTGAAAAGGCTAGTGACAAGATCATCATTGTAGAGGACGTCGATGGCGATGGAGTCGCCGAGAAAACAAGCGTTTTTGCGGATGGTTTGCTGATTCCAACAGGCGTCGTTCCGGGAGATGGCGGTTGTTACGTAGCCAACAGTACAGACTTGCTACATTTTCAAGATGTTGATGGTGATGGGGTGTCCGACCAACGACGCGTTGTTCTCTCCGGGTTCGGTTCCGAGGATACACATCATCTTTTACATACGCTGCGTTGGGGACCTGATGGTTGGTTATATATGAATCAATCAATCTATATTCATAGCCACATTGAGACGCCCTACGGCGTAAAGCGTCTCCTGGGTGGGGGGATCTGGCGCTTTCGACCTGAGTCGATGCAACTAGAAGTGGTTTGTAAAGGTTTAGTAAATCCCTGGGGGCATCATTTCGACGCTTGGGGACAGTCGTTCGCAACGGATGGCGCCGGTGGTGAGGGAATTAACTATGTATTCCCTGGAGCAGTATTTGTGGCATCACCTGGCGAACCCCGTCGCCTAATCGGGCTAAATCCAGGTAGCCCAAAACATTGTGGATTAGAAATTCTCAGTGGACGTCATCTACCTGAGAGTTGGCGTGGGACGATGGTTGCAAATGATTTTCGCGCGAATCGAGTTTGTCGTTTTGAGGTGACCGAAGATAAAGCGGGGTATCGGTCTAAACAAGTTGAGGAGTTGATCAAGTCAAGTCACCAAGCATTCAGACCAATAGATGTGAAGATGGGACCCGACGGTGCGATCTATATTGCCGATTGGTACAATCCAATTATCCAGCACGGCGAGGTCGATTTCCGTGACGAGCGGCGGGACCACGTGCATGGAAGAATTTGGCGGATCACAGCGAAGGACCGTCCTTTGGTTAAGCCAATTGATGTCGACAGTATGGACATCGATGAATTGCTCGACGTACTGACGCTACCGGAACAATGGGTTCGACTTAACGCAAAGTTGAAGCTCAAAGAACATGATCGTGAAGACGTAATCGCCAAAACTCTCAAATGGGCTTCGCAGCGCGATACATCGGACTCCAAAGGCTCACACGAATTATTGGAAGCGTTGTGGGTGTTGCAATGCGTCGACCACGTCGATGTTACCTTGCTCGAAGAATTGCTCAACAACGCTGACCATCGTATCCGAGCCGCTGCGGTACGTGTTGTATCCCATCAACGTTCCAGGTTACTGAGATATCGGCGTTATCTATCCGTTGCTGTTCGTGATGAAAACCCGCGAGTTAGACTTGAGGCGGTACGAGCATTATCTAGTGAAACCGACCTTGCTGCGGTCACGGAGATAGCGTCTGTTTTGGAATATCCGATGGATCGTTTTATTGAATTTGCAACATGGAGAGCCCTGCGAGATTTAAAACAAGTATGGCTAACCGCGGTAGAATCCGGTGCGTACTCGTTTAATGGCGATAGCAATAAATTGCTTTATGCATTGGAGTCAGTGGATTCGGGTAATGTCGCGCCGACACTGGTCAGTATTTTAAAAGGGCTACAGTTCAATAGCGACGGAACCCAGCGAGTTTTGCGTGCGATTGCAAGTAGCGGAGGGGCCAATGAAGCAGGTACAGCAATTGCGTGGATTTTGGATAACTCCAAAGACAACGAGGTTGCTGGGGGCGCTATATTGATCGAATTGATCGAAGAGCTGCGCCGCCGACGAATTCGGCCGGCAGAGATTGAGAAGTTGGCAGAATCGATGGTTGCGGCGGGCGATGCATATATTTCGGCGGTATTTGCCACGGCGGGCGCGTGGAAGCTTGATAGGTACTACGATCGCTTGGTGGCCAACAGTAGACAAACGGAAAATCGTGTGGCCCAATCCCAAGCAATCCGAGCGATTGGCTTTTATCAAAACGACGCGGCACGCATCAACTTGAGCGAAATTTCTAGCGGAGATGATCAGATCGGTGCGGTTGCGTCGATTAAGGCATTGTCAATGTTCGCTGTAGAGCAGGCGGCTGAATCCGTGTTGGTGATGATGCAGCGTGGCACGAATGATAAAACGAACGATGCTTTAGCGGCCGTATTGCGAAATAAGCAGGGCTCGTTAGTTTTGACAGGCTTGTTAGCAGACAAAACGATCACTGCCGACGTTGCCAAGACCGCAGTACGCACTGCACAGCGCGCGACCGGCGATAACTCGGCGCTAGTCGAGGCTCTGCGTACAGCTGGTAAGATCGCCGACGCTGGCTGGAAATATTCAGAGCAGTTAGTGCAAGAACTCGCCGTTGCAGCGCTCAATAATGGCGACCCTCACAAGGGACAAAAAATATTCCGCCGAGCGTCTTTACAATGCATGTTATGTCATGCGATTGGCGGAGCTGGGGGGAAAGTGGGCCCCGACCTAGTGAGTATCGGTGGAAGTGCCCCAGTCGACTATCTAGTGGAAAGCTTGATTGCCCCTAATCGTAAGGTCAAAGAGAACTATCATTCGATCCAAATATTGGATGTTGATGGACAGGTTTATTCGGGTGTGCCCGTCCGTTCGACTGACAAGTCGGTGGTAATTCGAAATGCGAAAAACGAATTGACCACAATCCTTAAGGCAGACATCGACTTACAAAAGGAAGGCCGTTCCCTAATGCCTGATGGCGCCGTGGATTCCCTGACCCGCCAAGAGATTATCGACCTTGTGGCCTTTATGTCTCAACTTGGTAAAGTTGGGGACTTCGAAATTAGCAAAGACGCGATTGCGCGTAGTTGGCAACAGTTGGTGTGGACTGACGAGGCACACTATCGTATCAATCGTACAAGCTTAGATATCGCCGCTAGTAACGATGGGGCGTTGACTTGGGCTCCTTTCTACGCAACGGTGCAAGGAGCAGTGGAAATTGTTGAATTGCCAATATTTAAACCTCGTTCCAACGTGGATAATATTAGCTTTTTGCGCACGCGATTAGATGTCAGTGAGGATGGAGGGCGTTGTGCTCTTGTGTTTGACGATGGGGCGGGAATCCTGCTTTGGATCGATGGCACACCAACGCCGTTGAGTGGCAGTCGCTGTGAATTGCAATTGAAACAGGGTCAACATGTAATCACGATTGGGGTAAAACGCCCTGCTCGTGAAGAACGATTGATGATGAAGTTAGAAGTGCCACGTGGGCAACCGCATACGCAGTGGTCCGTGGCCGAGTAGAAATAATCGCCCGGTTAATAGCCTAAACCGGCGCGCAGCATAAGTGTTGTGCCAGGACTGAAATTATCGACTGGAGTGTTTTTGTAGATAATTTCACGGTCAAACACAATTCCCGCTTCTAGGAAGCCGATATGACGCCCCAGTCGCAGTTGTTCCGCGAGTCCGAATTCGAATCCAGTAACGAGTCGTAAGTCGTTGATGTCGACTTGCGTGGAAGCAACGCCGTTGCGTTTCATCGTCCAACTGCCACCCCCGTACTCACCGCCTACATACCACCACACGTCGTAGTTATTTAGCGTCGTGTAATACTGAGACATGCGAGGTCTCGGGAAAAATAGGTCAATGCGAATTTCGGGATGGGGATTCCAAAACACACCAAATGCTGGGAGCAATTTGATATCAACGCGGTCAAAGTACATGACACCAAATTTTAACGTGGTGTTTTCCTCAAGCGCAATATTGGCCAAAGCATGACCGGTCAAACGCAAACTGTCAGTGGTTAATGTATTAAAGTCGGAATGGACGCCAATAGTGAGGCCGAGGTCGGCGTAAAATCGTTGACTTGGGTCCGACGTCCATTGCATGTCCAGAAAACCACTGTATGCTTGCCCGGGAATTTCCTCCGACTGGGGTCCCTCGAACATGGTTAAACCAAACGAGGGCGCGACGTATATTGGTTGTTCCGATTCCATGAAATTTGGGAACGCGAAAACCACTGACACGTCGAACTCGCCCATGCTGACAGAATTTCCGCTGCTTCCGTCAGGGATCCACGCATATTGAATTTGAGGAGTTTCGGCAAAGCGAAATATATCAAATGCTGTGATTCGCCGATTTCGGCCAAATAAGTTCCCCGAGAAAAGGGAATTATTTGGAGGGTCCCTGGGTGGCGTGTACTCGGGGCCAAACCAGGGTCTTCCGGGAGCCGATCCTAGTCCACCGCCGCCCTCTCCGAAGGCAGGGGGACGTGGAGCGCCACTGTTTTCGTAGGCGTCGAAGGTGGGATCGCCCAAGTTACCGGTGTCTTGGTAGCTGGCAAACCGGATCGGAACTGATGCGGGCGCGGCAGTCAAGATAACGCTGTAGTTGAAAGTAAGGGACAACGACGCAACGATAAACGACAAACGCACGATGTCGAAGATGGGTTTTGGCAAAAGCATCAAAACAAAACTTAGGGTTGGGCTTTCAAAACTAATAATAGATTTAAGAGATAGATAAGTACAAGAAAACTGCTCGGTATGTCAAGGTAGATCCGGCCAATTGGTAATTTGCGTAACGTGGCGATAACAGGGGGCATGCGGAAGGTAATCCGCATGTTCCGTTCGGTTTAAATGTTTGGATTATTCCGTGCCGAAGAAAACTGCAGCGGGTGTTGGTTACTAATATTGAATTAACGTGTTAACGGAGTGGAGTGCACGCATTATGTATTGCAAAAGAATAGTTGTGTCATGTTTAGCAGTCGCGTTATTGAGCGTAGGGATTTGTGAAACACAGGGACAGGAAGGTTTGCCTTCACCAAGCAGTTCTTATTATCAACCGCGTGTTGCGATGAATTATCCGATGTTAGGCGGAAATCGTGTTTCCGGCAGCGAGTCAATTGTGGGGTTCAGGGAAACCGTTATTGGAGATATTGGTCCTATCGGTTGTGAATGTGGGTGCGGCATTCCCTTGCTACCGGCGTTGGCACAGGGTTTACGCGATACCTTGAATCGCATTTTCCCGTGTCGGGGGCTAATCCGAGGTCGCGGGTTATTTTTCTCTGAACGTTTTTATGGATCGAGTTGCTACGGTTGCGATCAGGTGATGCCAGGGGTTATTTATGAAACTGTCCCACTAGAGGGCCCTACACCCGCAAATTCAATTGAAGAGGTTCCCGCGAAAGTTGCACCTACAAACTCGTCAGTGCTACTAGGGGCTGCGGGAAGGTTTCCAGTGGTTATTCCCATCGGTAATGATGTGCGATCAGGCATGGTTCGCCCAATCAACTACAGTGTACCTAGTTTGCCTAATGCTAGGCGGGTAGCGTCTATTCCGGATAATCCACTACGACAATAGGTGATCGCGCGCTTTTTCGCGGCGGAGGTGTATTTTAAGCCTTGTTGCCCACCGTTACCGGAAGTAGATTAGTTAAATAGGGATTTGTGGCCGATTGCAGCCTTAACCTGCTAAAGTGCTACCAACAATCGATATTACTTTTAAGTAGGTGGTTTGTTTGTTCGGACTCTGCCAACAACGGCTGCTTTTAGGCGCGCATTTCTCTAACGCGACTTGTTACAAATAATACTCCAAGCAATTCGTCTTCGCTGTGGCGTTAGGTGTGTTGCCAACTACAAGCAACAATGGTATCCGGCTAATGGAATTTGAAAATCATAAAACAAAAGGATCTGCCACCCGTGCGGTCCACAGTGGTGAATCGGCGCACAAGGCTCTTGACTCAATCACTGACCCAATTGTCCTGGCGTCGACTTATACGTTCGTAGATACCCAGTCAATCATTGACTATATCGAGCAAGGTAAATCTCGCGAGGAATATGGGCGCTATGGAAACCCAAACGAAGCGGTAGTTGAAAGAAAACTGGCTGCACTTGAGGGAAGCGAAGAAGCAATAGTATATTCCAGCGGCATGGCCGCTCTAGTCGGATTGGTAATGACGAAATTGAATGCCGGCGACGAGATCGTCTTTTTTGATGAATGCTACCACCGCAGTCGTGAATTTTGTGCGCAGCACCTCGCTCGCTTTGGCGTCATCACGCGACAAGTTGAGGCGTGTAATTATGAGGCAATGGACGCAGCAATTAATCAAAACACCAAGTTACTAGTAAGTGAATCTCCAACTAATCCTCACTTGAGCATTGTCGACCTTGAGAAGTTTGCGGAGTTAGGACAGCGGCACGGTGTTGAGACTTTGATTGACGCAACGCTGGCGACGCCATACAACGTACAACCGCTTTCCTACGGCATTGATTACGTATTGCATTCGGCAACTAAGTACCTCGGGGGCCATAATGATTTACTCGCTGGCGTGATTTGTGGTTCAGAGCAACAACTTGCGGATGTTAGGAATTTGCGTGGAATCATGGGGTCCATCAACTCTGCCCACAACATGTATTTGCTCCAGCGAGGTCTGAAAACGTTCACATTGCGGATGCAACAGCATAACGCCAATGGACAAGCGGTTGCGGAATTCCTAGAGGCTCACTCACGCATTTCAAAGGTATTTTATCCAGGCCTAAAGTCCCATCAGTATCATGAGTTAGCGGTTCGACAAATGGTTGGCTTTGGAGGATTGATAACGTTTGAGGTTGATGGAGCGAATTGGCGGGAAACCGCTGATATCGTCGACCGCGTGAAGATTCCAAAAATCGCGCCTTCTCTCGGTGGCGTTGAATCGCTTATTGAACAACCGATGATTATGAGCTATTTTGAGTTCAGCGCGGACGAGCGGAAACAGTTCGGCATCCGAGATAATATGATTCGCATGTCGGTCGGCATCGAAGATGTCTCCGATATTATTCACGATTTAGAGCAGGCGTTGCAGGGCTAGTGGAAACGAATATGGATAAAGAGAAACAATTAAAATTCAGGACTCGTGCAATTCACGTCGGGAATACGGCGGATGAGCAGACCGGCGCAGTAGTGCGGCCACTGCATGTTGCTTCTACGTTTGTACAGAAGACGCCCGGGGAATGGGGTCCCTACGACTACACGCGTAGTGGGAATCCGACACGCGATGCAACAGAAACTACGATAGCCTCCTTAGAGGGAGGCAGCGGTGCGCTGGCGTTCGCAACCGGTATGGCGGCAACGCATTGCGTCAGCATGTTGTTAAGCGCAGGCGACCACATCGTTGCTGGTACTGATATTTATGGTGGCACTTATCGTCTACTGCATAAGATTTGCAACCGCGCGGGGATCGAAGTTTCCCTAGCTAATTCCAGCACGCCGGAGACGCTAGCAGCAGCCATTCGACCTGAAACCAAACTGATCTGGATTGAAAGTCCCGGCAATCCTTTGATGTCAATTACGGATATAGCAGCATGTGCGAAAGTTGCTGCGGAACATGGAGTTCTGCTTGGTGTGGACAACACCTTCGCGACTCCGGTCCTAACTCAACCTTTGTCGTTGGGCGCCGATATCGTAATGCACTCCGCCACCAAGTACCTCGGCGGCCATTCGGATGCCAATGGTGGAATGCTGGTGGTAAACAATGACGATCTTTATGACAAGCTGTACTTCATCCATAATTCTGTTGGCAACTGCATGAGCGTGTGGGACTCATTTTTGGTCACCCGCGGGATCAAGACTTTGGAACTACGAGTTCGCGAGCAATGCCGGACGGCGATGCTCGTGGCAGAATACTTACAACAACACCCCAAGGTTAAACGTGTCCTTTATCCGGGATTGGCGACGCACTCCGGTTACGATATTGCCAAGCGTCAGATGGACGGTGGGTTCGGTGCGATGCTAAGTGTAGAAATTGACGGCGATTTCGAATCCACCAAAAACGTCGTTGCATCCACTCAATTATTTCAATTGGCCGTGTCGCTGGGGGCTGTGGAATCGCTCATCAGTCAGCCGGCGTCGATGTCGCATGCAAGTTACGATCGTGAGGATCGAATTGCCAACGGTATCCACGACGAGCTTATTCGCTTATCGGTTGGGTTAGAGCATGTTGACGACTTAATTGCGGACTTAGACGAAGCCCTGCGTAACCTCTAGCCTTTCGTCATTCACTGCGGCATAATAGAGGCAGGTTGTGGCGTTTAAGGACCGATTATACGTCGTTGCAGCAAATGGCATTAAAAATATGATTTCCACGCATACCACGTCGAGTAAATTCTTGATTGACAGCGCGGTCGATAGATTCCGTCAGTTGTGCGGGGGCCCTGCACGAACCTATTTAATGTCACTGGGATGTTGCCTGGTATTGCTGGTCGGGGTTGCTCATGACGTGTTAGCTGAAGATGCGGTCAGCGACGAAGTTGAGGTCGCATCCTTGATTAAGGATTTATCGGCACCAAGGTTTGTAGTTCGACAACGGGCCATGAATCGATTGGTAACGATTGGTGCAGACGCAATACCTGGACTTAATGTTGCCATTCGCGAGGGCAATCGGGAAACTCGTTTTCGCGCCGGGCGAGTCCTCGACGCAGTTGAACAAAACGTATTCCAGCAAAAACTAGAACAATTCATTAAGGCCGGAGTTGGTGATGTAAACGTCAACTTGCCGAGCTGGAAAGCGTTTTGTGCGCTAATTCCTGAGACGGCTGAATCTCGACGAGTATTCGCTCAAATTAGCCGCGCTGAACCGCGGCTTTGCAGGTCGATTGAGCACGGGGCAGCGAACGCGGGCAAAGAGATTGATCGACGTTGTGCAGCAATCCAGGTGGCGTTGCAAGAGAACCGAATGAATACTGTAGCGCTCGGGACCATTGCCGGGTTGCTCTTTGCGGCGGGAGTTGACGATGTAAAGATGAATCGCTACAGCGTCAAAACCATATTTGGATTATGCAATCAGGCGACGTTTTCGGGTCAATTGCGGGTGCGGAGTACTACCGGCGTATATACCTATCCTACGGATACTAACGCCAATATTATGCGAGAGTTGTTTGCTGGCTGCTTAATGCATTGTGAAAGCTGGGATGCACAGTTGGCGTTTTCATTGGCAATGAATCTTAATATCCCACAATGTTTACCGCGGGCGCTTGAATTAGTTCGAGACAAACAAACTCCCTGCCATGTTATGCAGACGGTGATGATCGCTATCGCAATGTTCGGTGATAAAGACGACATACCAGTGTTGGAATTGCGCGTGGACGACAAGTCCTTTTGCGGCGTTACGCAACGAATTAACAACGTGCAATACCAGACGCAATTGCGGGACGTAGCGATTGCAGCAATGTTAATTTTGGCGAAGCAGGATCCTAAACGCTACGGGTTCCCACGTATCCTAGTGAATGCAAGCGGCCAGTTCAGCTACGGGCGTGTAGGTTTTGCCGATGACGAAGCACGTGGTAAGACTCGGGCTAAATGGGATACATTTCGCACTACATTAAAAGTGCCACGTTTGGGCGGGAAATGAGTCGCGTGGATACAGATCTCTCAGTGATCTCAGAACCGATAGGTAACGTGCCCAACCTTTCAGTCGGGAATCCCCGGCGATTTCGATTAACTGAAGGCCAAGTTGAATCGTTTCACAAACAAGGGTTCGTGGTAGGTAATGAACCACTTACTGATGAATTCGTAGACCTGCTTTGTGGCGACTTAGAATACTTGATTTCGTCTGATAACGTAACCAATCCACTGTGGCACGAGTGCCATTTGAATGAATGCGACAATGGCAGGGATGTTTTGTTTCACGCGTTAGGTGCGTGGCGAATATCGGAAAGTTTTCATGATCTGCTATGGCAACCAGCGGTAACTATACCAGCAACTCAATTGTTAAATGCTGACGTGCGTTTCTGGCACGACCAATTATTCTTTAAACCGCCTAAACACGGTGGTGGAGTGGCCTGGCATCAAGATTATTCGTATTGGGCTCGAACAACTCCAATGGCTCATCTCACATGTTGGGTGGCGCTGGAGGATGCGACGATCGCTAACGGGTGTTTGCATTATATCGCCGGTAGCAGTCACTGGGAGATGCTGCCGATTACCGGACTTGCTGGTGACATGCAATCTATTGAGCAGGTGTTAAGCGAGGAACAGTTTGCTGCGTTGCAAAACCCTCAGCCAATTGAGTTACAGCGGGGACAGATGGTATTTCATCATCCACTGACGGTCCACGGAAGCTTTCAAAATACCACCGATAAATCCCGACCGGCGGCGGTAATTAATATGCTAGCGGACGGAGTGATGTCAAACAGCACGGAGTCACTACTTGCCGGAACACCGGCGATTGCTGCGGGAGAACCAGTGGCCGGTCAATTTTTCCCACTTCTTCGAAAACTCGTCGATTCCCTTTAAAGGACGGTTGAAACGGCAATAAACGATGTCGCTTGACACATGTCTACGCGGACATGCACAGATTCACCTTTGAGTTTTCCAGTAAGTAACTATACAATTAAGTATGTTAAATTCTAACTTCGTTGGAGCTGTTATGAAAATCTCTCGAATCATTCCTAGTTTGACTGGCATAGCTCTTTTGACGGTTATGCTGGGTTGCAATGACCTTGGCGCGCAAGTAGCTAGTGTGCTCCCAGAAAACGGTGGACCGTCTCTGGGGAACGGACAGCTTAATGAATCCGGAGATACAACATCAATTGACCCCTCGCAAATTGGCGGTGGGAATTCATCGATGGCTCAACCTGGGGCCAATGACGCGGATGGAATGAACGGATTCATCGACGGTACAATGGACAATGGCTACTCTGAAATGATGGAAAACGTCGATGAAGGCATGGGAATGGATGGGGGTCCAGGCGACGGTTCGCTGATGAATTTTGGTGAGGAACAGGAAATAATGCAATTGGATGATCCCAATGGCGGGTTTGAAGGCGGTGGTGTCGACCCCGAAATGACTGCTCAAATGGAATTGCTTGAGCCTGCGGTTTCGGACGGTGATGAAGGGTCGCCTGGTTATTTGGAGAGCATGGGGGCGATGCTTGAGCCACAAATGGACAACTTCGGGGGCGAACAATCCCTTGGCGGATTCGGAGGCGGTGTAGGCGGGATAGAAAAACCGTCGAATGGTCGTGGCCCCCAAAAACAAATGCCCTCCAAGCGAAATGGAAATGGCGCGAGTAAGGGATCATCGTCTCCGACGGGAATTCCTAATATTCGAGATCGTCCGACTAAATCAAGCGAGAATACACCTTTTGGGGCGTCTAATAATCCGCAGAAACCAGCAACGGTGCCTAACTCACAGAACCCCAGAACAGGAAAGCCCACTTCCAAGCCAAACGTGCCCGCCGCGGGGATTCGTATGCCTGGCAAGATTGTGAACCCAATATATACCTTGATTAACAACGTTGCCGTCCCCGTTCTTCTGCAAAATGGTACAGCCATGTCTTTTTCGTCAGAGATCCTGCAACAACGCGCTCTTACGTCGCAGGGAACTGTTTATTGGGTGGTGCATTCGCAGCGACTTGGATTTATCCGTTTTCAAGTGAAGCGTGCAGGTGGTCGCGTCAGCGGCGTCGGATCCAAATTCACACCCACATCAGGACCATTCAAGTCGTTCGTTGTAGCGGTTGAAGCTGACGGTGCGGTAAAATA
>Ga0208879_1001322_pt1 | contig 23625 bp, 21 predicted proteins | sample Knorr_S15_td_Bot_FD_185605 | JGI IMG/M metagenome (GOLD analysis project Ga0208879, IMG submission 185605) | Marine microbial communities from Southern Atlantic Ocean transect - Knorr_S15_td_Bottom_ad_5009_LV_A (SPAdes) (version 2) | ecosystem: Environmental > Aquatic > Marine > Oceanic | place...
TTGGAGAGCCACGCGGTGACCTCCGTCGCCGGGCGAGGGGAATGCCCGCGTACGGGGTCCGGTGGCGACTCGAAGCGCTACCGGAGTGGATGGCGCGGGCTACCGGCAGCGTTGCTAGCGGACACGTGTCCGGGGGGTCCGAAGCGACCGCTCGGGGCATCGCACTCGTACCGGGCTGCGCAACGGCGAAAGCGACGGGTCCCTATCGCAACGACTGGTTGACGATCGCGATTCGCGCAGGACCCCCCGGACCGTGTCCGCCCGGGAAACCCCTTGCAGTCCGTGGGGAGAAAGGACAGGTGTCGCTAAGGGTACGAGAGTCGGACCGTCCCGGTTGGCGCGGGGCTATTGGGGCTTGAGGGCGCTGCGTGAGCGCAGCCAATCGATTTCGGACTGGGCCTGTGCGCGTTCGGCATCGAGGAAGCGTCCCACCGCTTCGGCCAGGCGCGGGTCCGCGAGAAAGTGCGCGCTCCAGGTGGGTTGGGCATCGAAACCGCGCAGCTGCTTGTAGTCGCCCCCGGCCCCAGGCTCGAAACGATGGAAGCCCGCCTCGATGCAGTACTCGATGGCGCGGTAGTAACAGACCTCGAAGTGGAGATTTCGCACAGACCGCAAAGCGCCCCAATAGCGCCCGTAGAGCACGCCCTGTTTCGCGACGTTGAAGGTTCCCGCGATCGGCTCGTCCCCCAACGAAGCCACCACCAACACGAGTCGCTCGCGGTAGCGCTCGAAGAGAAGCTCGAACAGGCCGCGATTCAGGTATTGCCGTCCCCAGTATCGACTCTCGATCGTCGCGAGGTAGAAGCGGTACATCGTTTCGCAGAGGCGGTCCGGGATGTCACGCCCAACGAATACCTCGACTTCGATTCCGGCTTCCGCCACCGAGCGGCGCTCGCGCCGCACCTGGTTGCGGCGCTTGCTGCGGAAGGCTGCCAGGTAATCCTCGAAGCTGTTCCAGCCCCGGTTCGACCAGTGGTATTGGAGGCCCAACCTCGCCTGGAAGTGGAGGGATTCCAGGACGGCAATCTCCTCCGGCAGGCAGAAGTTTGCGTGAATTCCGGAGAAGTGATTCGCGGCGCAGAGGTCGCGCAGCGCCTTTACGAGTTCGAGTCGCCGGGCCGCGACGTCCTCGCCCGGTGCCACCAGGAGCCTTGCCCCGCTGACCGGCGTGAAGGGAACCCCGACCAGGAGCTTCGGGTAGTAGTCGATGCCCGCGCGGGTAGCGGCGTCGGCCCACCCCCCGTCGAAGACGAATTCGCCCTCGCTGTGTGTCTTGACGTAGAGCGGAGCGGCGGCCACGATTCGATCCGCTTCGCGCAGCAAAAGGGGTCGCGCCAGCCAGCCGCGCTCGGCGCCGAGGGTGTCGGCTTCCTCCAGAGATGCGAGCCAGTCCCACTCCAGAAACGGGGAACCGTCCCCGACCAGCGCGTTCCATTCGGCTCGCGGGAGTCCGGCAACGCCGTCTTCGAGATGGACACGGGCCACGGGCCCAGTCTAGCTCCAGGCGAGGAGCGAGGCGCCGCGCCGTTCCCGCAGAGAGGGTCGAAGCGGCCCGGATCCCGGGCCACGGCTAGACTCCCGGGATGGGTCTTCGTCTGCGCCACCTAACGCCTGTGCATCGTGACTTCGCCCGCGCGAGCGGCGACGGGCGGCCCCGGGACCCGGCGCCGGATCGGCGCGAGGAGGGTGGGGTGGCCACCCAGACGCGAACCAGGGTGCGGCGCCCCGCCCGTTACAAGGTGCTCCTGCACAACGACGATTACACCCCGATGGAGTTCGTCGTCTCGCTATTGGAAACGATTTTCGGTAAGGGTCCCGCCGCCGCGACCCAGATCATGTTGCAGATTCATCGAGGTGGGCTCGGCGTGGCCGGTGTCTACGTCCAGGAGATTGCCGAGACGAAGGTGACCGCGGTGCACCAACTCGCGGAAAAGCGGGGCTATCCGCTGCGTGCGGGAGTCGAGAAGGAATGAGGAGCACAGGGGGATGAACCCGAGATGAGTTCGATCAGTCGAGAATTGCAGCTGATGCTCCAGGCGGCCTACCGCGAGGCCGTGAGCCGAAGGCACGCCTATCTCACGGTGGAGCATCTGTTCTACGCGCTGCTCCACAGTGACCGCGGGATCGAGATCCTGGGGCACGCGGGTGCCCACGTCCCCACCCTGAAGGCGGGTCTCGAGCGTTTCTTCGGCGAGGACCTCGAAGCCGTTCCCGGCGACGAGAGTGTCGAGTCACAGCAGACCCTGGCCTTCCATCGGGTGTTGCAGCACGCCCTTGACCACGCCGAAGGCGCCGAGAAGGAAGAAGTCGAGATAGGGGACCTGCTGGTGTCGATCTACCAGGAGCCGGATTCCTACGCGGTATTGCTGCTGCGTTCCCAGGACGTCACCCCACTCGACATCCTTCGGTACATCACGCACGGCGAGTCGAAGCTCGGCGAGGGGCGCGGCCCGGGCGGAGACCAGGCCGAAGGCGATGCCGCGGGCGGGCTTCCCTTCGGCGACGAGGGCGGATCCGAGACGCCCACGGACCCCATCGCGGCCTTTACCCAGGCGCTCAGCGAGCAGGCGTCGCGTGGAGAACTCGATCCGCTGATCGGTCGCGGTCCGGAGATCGAGCGCACCGTCCACGTGCTGGCACGACGCCGCAAGAACAACCCGATCTTCGTGGGCGAGACCGGCGTCGGGAAGACGGCGATGGCCGAGGGGCTGGCCCTGCGAATCCACGAGGGCAGGGTGCCGGCCGACCTCGCGGCGGCAGAGATCTTCTCGCTCGACCTTGGGTCGCTGTTGGCCGGCACGCGTTACCGCGGCGATTTCGAGGCGCGCTTCAAGGCCCTGACCGACGCCCTGCTCGCGAAGAAGCACGCGATTCTCTTCATCGACGAGATTCACACGATCCTCGGGGCGGGTTCCGCCCAGGGCACTACCGTCGACGCGTCCAACATGCTGAAACCACTGCTTGCCGGCGGAAAAATGCGCTGCATGGGCTCCACCACCTACCAGGAGTATCGGCACTTCGAGCGCGACCGCGCGCTGTCGCGGCGCTTCCAGAAGATCGACATCGGCGAACCCGAACCCGGCGAGTGCGTCCGCATCCTTCAAGGTCTTGCGCCGCGCTACGAGGAACACCACGGGGTGCGCTTTACCGGCGGAGCGCTCAAGGCCTGCGTCGATCTCTCGGTACGCCATTTGAATGACCGCTTCCTTCCCGACAAGGCCATCGACTTGATGGACGAGACGGGTGCGGCGGTGCGGCTGCGCCCCTCGAAGAGACCGCGAAAGACGGTCGGGGTGCGGGACGTCGAACGCGTGGTGGCGCGGATGGCGCGGATCCCGGTGGACCGGACCTCGGGCAGCGAGCGCGAGCGACTCGAGCAACTCGATGCTGCGCTGCGCTCGCGCGTCTTCGGACAGGATCGGGCGATCAAAACCGTGGTGGGGGCCCTGCGCCGGGCGCGCGCGGGGCTTTCTGGGCCGACCCGGCCGGTCGGGGCCTTCCTTTTTACCGGCCCAACGGGCGTCGGCAAGACCGAACTCTCGAAGCAGTTGGCCCTGACCCTCGGCGTTCCCTTCCTGCGTTACGACATGAGCGAGTACATGGAGAAGCACTCGATCTCGAGGCTGATTGGCGCGCCCCCGGGCTACGTTGGCTACGACGCCGGCGGGTTGCTGATCGAGCAGGTCCGAAAACACCCCTACGCCGTGCTCCTGCTCGACGAGATCGAGAAGGCGCATCCCGACCTGTTTTCGGTTCTCTTGCAGGTGATGGACCGCGCCACCCTCACCGACAACCATGGACGCGAAGCGGATTTCCGCCACGTGACGCTGATCATGACTTCGAACGCCGGCGCTCGCGAGATGAGCGAACGCGCCATCGGCTTCGGGGACGAGAGCGCGGGAAACATTTCGAAGGCGATCGAGCGCCTCTTCAGTCCCGAGTTCCGCAACCGGCTCGACGAGGTCGTTCACTTCGATCCGCTCGGCCCCGAAGTGATGGGCCGCGTCGTCGACAAGTTCGTTGCCGAAATCGAGGCGCAGCTCGCCGAACGCAAAATCGCCATCGAGCTCACGCCCGCTGCGCGTGAGCGCCTGGCAGAACTCGGCTACGACCGCGCCTTCGGCGCGCGTCCGCTGGAGCGGGTGTTGCAGAAGCGGATCAAGGATCCCCTCTCCGAGGAGGTGCTCTTTGGGAAACTGGCGCGCGGGGGGAAGGTGCGCGTCGATGCCGAGGGCGAAGAAGGCTTCCGCTTCGAATTCGAGGAGGCGCGGGCTTCGCGGCCCCGGGTCAGTACCGAGTGAGAAAGCGCCCACGCGCGAACGAAAGCGTGAGCCAGCCGGCGCGCGAAACGTGATCGAAGACGATCGCATACCAGATCCACTCGACCGACGTCTCGAGGGTGATGGCGCATAGCAGTGCCAACGGGACCCGGAAGACCCAGTTTCCGACCGCGGCGGCGACGAGCGGTGTCCAGGTGTCGCCCGCGCCGCGATGGGCGCCGGCCAGGGTGAAGTGCACCTGCAAGAAGGGTTGAGCCACGGCCAGGGTCAGCATGAAGGGGCCGAGAGCGGCGATCACCGTGGGGTCATCGGTGAAGAGTTCGGCCAGCGGAGTTCGGCTGAGGGCAAAGACGACGCCCAGGATCACCGCCGTCCCGAGGGCCAGGCCGGCACAGCGCCAGCCGATCCGGATCGCCTCGCGCGGGCGTCCGGCGCCGAGTGCCTGCCCGACGAGCGTGGCACAGGCCTGGGCGTAGCCGGTTCCGGGGACCCAGGAGAGGGACAGGAGTGCCACGCCGACGGTATAGGCTGCGACCGAGACGGTGCCGTAGTAGTGCCCAAGGATCCAGAAGTAGATCAGCATCGCGGCGTTCATCAGGAGGCGTTCGGCGATGCTGGGTAACGCGATCCGGATCACCTCGAGACGCAGGCCCCGGGCCATCTGCCAGTCGCGAATGCGCAGGCCGACCGGCGAGTCACGGTTCGCACGCGCGATCACGATCCCAAGGAAGACCACGGCCACCACCTGGGAGATCAGCGTGGCAAGGCCAGCGCCGACGAGTTCGAGGCGCGGGAAGCCGGCGTAGCCGAAGATCAGAAGCGCGTTGCCTCCGAGCTTGGTGATGGTGACGATCCCGGCGATCCACATGGGCGTGCGCATGTCGCGGTTTGCGCGTAGCGCGCTCTCGAGCAGAAGCGCGACGGCCATTCCGAGTGAAGATGCGAGGATCAGTTCGAGGTAGGGGAGCGCGGCGTTGGCGACCTCGTCCGTGGCTCCGAGCCAGCCGAGCGCGGGGCGCGCCACCCAAAAGAGTGCGCCCGTCAGAACGGCGGTCGTGACCACCGCCACTTCGAGCGAAGCGGCCATGGCGGCGCGCGCACGCGCGGGGTCCTTCGCTCCGATGGCCCGCGCCATCAGCGCAACGCAGGCCATGCCCACCGCGAAGAGCGCCGATTGAATCAGGAAGAAGAATTGGGTCGCGAAGCCGACGGCGGCGAGGGTGACGGCGGCGTCTCCCTCGCCCCCGAGACGGCCCACCATGGCCCGGTCGACCAGCCCCGTCATGGCAATCAGGGCCTGGGAGAGCATCACCGGCCAGGAGAGGAGCAGGATCTCCCGAGTGCGGGAGCCATCGCCGAGAAAGCGTCGTGCGGGATCGGCTGCGGTGGGAACCACCGCCTGGGCGGCGAGCGTCGTCGAAGGCAGCGAGGGCCCGGCTTCCGGGTCCCCGAGGTCTTCGATCTCGCGCTCGACCTCGCGTACGCTTTCGCGTCGGGAGTCGCTCGGGCTCTTTCCGTTTCGCCTTCGGGCCATTTGCGGCGGCAGCCTAACGCACGCCGCTCGGGGACCCGGGGGCGGCGACTCTCAGCCGCGCAGCTCGGCCGGCAGCTTGAAGGTCATGCCCTCGTCGACTTCCGGGAGCGAATTCACCGTGACCGCGGTACCGACGAGTTTCCCGAGGTGCGCGATCAACTCCTGCACCAGGAACTCCGGCGTCGATGCGCCGGCGGTGACGCCTACGCAACCGACGCCTTCGAGCCATGCAGGGTCGACGTCGGCGGCATTCTGCACGAGGTGGCTGGGGACGCCGCGGCGCTGAGCGACTTCGACGAGACGATTGCTGTTCGACGATTCGGGGGCCCCGACGACGAGGATCAGCTGTGCCCGCTCGGCGAGCTTCGCCACCGCATCCTGCCGATTCTGGGTCGCATAACAGATGTCGTCTCGCTTCGGCAGTTCGATCTTCGGGAAGCGCCGACGCAACGCATCGAGGATCTCGCGGGTGTCGTCCACCGAGAGCGTGGTCTGGGTCACGCAGGCGAGCCGATCGGGGTTCTCGATCACCAGCCCTTCGACGTCGGCGACCGATTCGACGAGCACCGCTCGGCCCCGTGCGTGTCCCATCGTGCCCTCGACTTCGACGTGCCCCCGATGTCCCACCATCACGATGACGAAGCCCTGGTCGACCCGGCGCAGCACCTCGTTGTGGACCTTCGTGACCAGCGGGCAGGTCGCGTCGAGGGTGCGAAGACCGTTCTCCGCGGCCGACTGGCGCACGGCCGGAGACACGCCGTGGGCGCTGTAAACGAGTTGGGCGCCGGACGGTGCCTGGTCGGGCTCGTCGACGAAAACGGCCCCCTTCTCTCGCAGGTCTTGGACCACGTGGGCGTTGTGGACGATCTCGTGCCTCACGTAGACCGGTCCCCCGTGCTTCTCGATCGTCTTCTCGACGATCTCGATAGCGCGATCGACGCCGGCGCAGAAGCCGCGCGGGTTGGCGAGCAGGATCTCCATGCATCGAGGCTAGCGCGTGAGGCGCACGCCTTGGCCCGGGGCGGTACAATGCCGCGCGCGCCCCCTCGGGCGGCGCGGCCACGACGACGCGGCCACGACGGCGCGCCCCCAGCCGCGCCGAAACCGGGACGACCCAGGATTGCCTGCGAGCGGCGTCTCGAACCCACCGGAGAAGAACGAACATGGCCGATCTCGAAAACTTCCGCGCCGATACCCGCAACTGGCTCGAGGCCAACGCGCCGAGCGGCCTCAAGGGGTCCTCATTCTCGGAACTGGAGGGGACCTGGGGGGGGCGAAAGTGGGTTTTCAAGAACGCCGATCAGGAGGCCTGGCTTGCGATCATGGCCGAGAAGGGCTTCACGGCTCCGACCTGGCCGACCGAGTACGGCGGCGGCGGCCTCTCGGCCGACGAGGCGAAAGTGCTGCGACAGGAGATGTCGGCGCTGCGGCTGCCGCCGGCATTGATCGGGTTTGGCCTCACGATGATCGGGCCGACGCTGCTTCGCTTCGGGACCGAGGCGCAGAAACTCGAACACCTCCCGAAGATCTGTCGGGGTGAGATCCGCTGGTGCCAGGGCTACTCCGAGCCGGGTGCGGGCTCGGACCTTGCGGCGGTGGCCACTCGTGCGGAGCGCGACGGCGACGACTTCATCATCAGCGGCCAGAAGGTCTGGACTTCCTACGCCGATGAGTGCGACTGGATCTTCGCCCTCGTGCGCAGCGACCCCGACGTGAAGAAGCAGGAGGGGATCACCTTTCTCCTGATCGACATGGATTCGCCCGGCGTCCGCGTCAAGCCGATTCTGCTGATCAGCGGGAAGTCGCCCTTCTGTGAGACCTTCTTCGACGCGGTCCGGGTGCCGGTTGCGAATGTCGTCAGCGAGATCAATGCGGGCTGGACCGTCGCGAAGGCCCTGCTCGGGCACGAGCGCAGCATGATTGCCGACGCCTTTGGCGGAGGGGGGGGACCGAAGAAGGCCTCCTCGGGAAGCCTGCTGGCGGGCCTGGCCCGAAAATACGCGGGCACGGAAGGGGAACGTGTCGCCGACCCGGTGTTGCGGGATCAGGTCGCACGCGCGGAGATGGAGACCCAGGCTTTTGGCCTCACGGTTGCGCGCTCGCGCGACGCGGCGAAGGCCGGGCACCAACCGGGGCCGGAATCCTCGCTCTTCAAGATCGCGGCCACCGAATTGAACCAGAAGCGCTACGAGCTGATGGTGCAGATTCTCGGGCCCCAGGCCGTCGGCTGGGAGGGTCCGGGTTTTGAAGAGGACGAACTCGATGTGACCCGCGAGTGGCTGCGCTCCCGGGGTAACACCATCGAGGGCGGGACCTCGGAAGTACAACTCAACATCATTGCAAAACGGGTTCTCGGCCTCCCTGACTGAGGGGCTGACGGCAAGCGCGGAGTCGATTGAAGATGCAACTCATTCTCACGGAAGATCAGGAACTGATCGCGAAGACCGCGGCGGATTTCCTCGCGGAGAAGGCTCCGCTCTCGCGCACGCGCAAACTCCGCGACGAGTCCGGCGGGCTCGGGTACGGCGCGGATCTCTGGAAGGAAATGGCCGAGCTGGGTTGGGTGGGGATCCCGTTTCCCGAGTCCCTGGGCGGAAGCGATCTGGGCTACGCCGAAATGGTGGTGGTCCTCGAGGCTGCCGGACGCACGCTGGCGCCCGAACCCTTCCTGGCTTCCCTGCTCGCCAGCGAGGCCTTGCTTCGCTGTGGCGACGGGGCCCAGCAGGCGCGCTGGCTCACCCCGGCGCTTGCGGGAACCAGCACGCTCGCGCTGGCCTTCGATGAAGCCTCGACCCGCTTTCGTCGTTGTTTCGTAGAGACCCGGGCCGTCGCCACGGCCGAGGGCTTCCGCATTGACGGCGAGAAGGTCGGGGTCCTCGACGGGCACGCCGCCGACACCCTGATCGTCGCGGCCCGGACGGCAGGCGACGCCGATGCTCCCGACGGCATTGGGCTCTTCGTCGTGCCGGCGGATGCCGTGGGTGTCTCGCGCCAGCGTCAGACGCGCGTCGATTCGAGAGGTGCGGCCCTGGTTCGATTCGAGGGGGTCGTGGTAGAGGCCGATGCGATGCTCGCAGGCGCTTCGCCCGAGACCATCGATGCGGTCTTCGACCGCGCCACCGTGGCTCTGTGCGGCGAAATGTTGGGGGGCATGCAGCAGGCCCTCGACATGACGCTTGGCTACCTCCGCGAGCGCGAGCAATTTGGCGTGCGGATCGGGAGCTTTCAGGCCCTGAAACACCGTGCGGCACGCGCTTTCATCGAAGTCGAACTCTCACGTTCGACGGTCATGGGGGCCGCTCGCGCCCTCGACGAGGGTGCCGAGAACGCGGCGAAACTGGTTTCGCTGGCCAAGGCGCACTGTTCCGAGGCCTACATCAACGTGACCAACGAGGCGGTGCAGATGTACGGCGGTGTGGGGATGACCGATGAATACGACATCGGGTTTTTCATGAAGCGTGCCCGCGCGGCCTCGTCGACCTTCGGAGATGCGGCCTGGCATCGCGATCGTTGGGCCGGGCTGTCGGGGTACTGATCGCAGTGATCACGAAGACGGAGCGTTTCCTGCGAGCTTGTCGCGGCGAGACCGTGGACCGTCCGCCGGTCTGGCTGATGCGCCAGGCCGGTCGCTACCTCCCGGAGTACCGCAAGGTTCGCGAGGGGATCGCCTTCTTCGATTTCTGCCGAGACGTCGAAAGGGCCGTCGAGGTATCGCTGCAACCCCTCGACCTCGTGGGCACCGAGGCGGTGATTTTCTTCTCGGACATCTTCGTGCCGATTCCGGCGATGGGGGTCGAGGTCGATTTCGCCCCAGGTCCGGTGATTGCCGCACCGATCCGCAGCCGCGGGCAGGTGGATGCGCTCACCAACCCCGACCCGCGCGAGAGCGTGCCCTTTGTCTTCGAGATCCTCAGAAGACTGCGCAGCGAACTTGAGGGACGGTCGGTTCCTCTGTTGGGCTTCGCCGGCGCGCCCTTTACGCTCGCCGCCTATCTGGTCGAGGGTGCCGGTTCGCGAAATTTCTCAGCTCTCAAGACCGCGATGCACCGCGAAGAAGCCATGTTGCGGGCGCTTCTCGATCATCTCGCCGAGGGCGTGATCGCCTACGCGCGGGCCCAGATCGAAGCCGGGGCCCAGGCGTTCCAACTCTTCGATACCTGGGCCGGGCTGCTCTCCCGGGAGGAGTACGCCATCTGGATCCAGCCCCAGCACCGTCGCGTAGCCGAAGCCCTCGCCGATTCCGGCGTGCCGACGATTCTCTACGTGGGGAACGGCGCGCACGTGGTCGACTGCATGGCCGACACGGGCTTCGACGTCATCTCCCTCGATTGGCGGGTGGACCTCGGACGGGCCGCTCGAAAATTTGGAGATCGCGTGAGCCTGCAGGGGAATCTCGATCCGGGAACCCTCGCGGCTTCCCCCGAAACGATCCGGGCGCGGGTGGGCGAACTCAGGGAAGCGGGGCGCTCGGCGCGCGGGCACATCTTGAACCTCGGGCACGGCTGTCTGCCCGAGACGCCCGTCGAAGGGGTTAGGGCCTTCACCGACGCCGTTCGGTCGCTCCAAGAATGACCTGCGCTTGAGTCGCGAAGTCCGCACCAAAGTGCTCGTCGTGGGGGCGGGGGTGGCGGGCCTCGGGGCGGCCCTCGAACTCGAGCGCGGCGGGACCGACGTCCTGGTCGTCGACGAGGGGGATGCTCCGGGTGGGGTCATGCGCACCGACTCGGTAAAGGGCTTTCGCATCGAGCGGGGACCGAACACGATCCGAATCGATGCAGGCCTCCAGCAGTTGCTCGTGGACCAGGATCTGGTGACGCTGCCGCTGCGAGCCACGGCCGAAAACAAGAGCCGCTGGCTCTTTGCCGGGGGCAAACTGGTTCGCGTGCCCACGTCGCTGGTTTCGATGTTTCGCTCGAAGCTGCTCGGCCCCGCGGCCAAGCGAAGGGCTTTGCGTGAGCCGCTGATCCAGCGGGGAGACGCGTCGCGGGAGTCGGTCGCGGCCTTCGTGACCAGGCGCCTTGGCAGCGAAGTCGCCGAGAACCTCGTGGCGCCGTTTCTGACGGGTGTTTACGCCGGCGATCCGGAGCGTCTCGGTGCCGAGGCGGTGCTGCCCTCGCTGGTCGACGCGGAGCGGCGCCGAGGGTCGATCCTGCTGGGTTCGCTCACTGCGGCGATTCGAAATCGACTGGGGAACGTGCCCCGGGGTCGGCCGGGCATCTGGTCCTGTGTGAGTGGCCTCTCGGAGCTCGCGGCCTCGCTTTCGGCGGGTCTCGCGCTGCGCCCGCGACTCGCGACCCGGGTCGAGGCGATTGCGCGGGACCGGGAGGGCTGGCGCACGGAGGTGCGCGGGCCCGAGGGCGAAACCGTGGTGCGCAGCCGTGGCCTGCTCCTGGCGATGCCGGCAGACGCCGCGGCGCGGCTCACCGGCGCAGTCGACGCAGAACTGGCCGCCCGTCTCGCATCGATCGAGTACGCGCCGATCGTGACGCTTGCCCTCGGTGTCGAGCCCGGCGGAGTGCAGCGGTCGATCGAGGGCTTTGGCTTCCTGGTGCCGGCCGCTGCCCGGATGGACCTGCTGGGGTGCCTCTTCATGAGCCGCCTGTTTCCCGACCGGGCGCCGCCGGGGGCCGAACTCCTGCACTGCATCCTGGGCGGTGTGCGGGCGCCGGACGTCGTCACGCTGCCCGAGGACTTGCTGCGCAAGCGCTGTCTCGGCGAACTCGATCGCGTACTCGGACTGCGGGCCGAACCCACGTCCTTGAAGCTCACGCGCTGGCCGAAGGCGGTGGCCCAACCCGGCGTCCGGCATCGAGAACTCGACGCGGCGATCGACCGGCGTTTGACGGACCTCCCCGGGCTCGGACTCGCTGGCGCCTATCGCTCCGGCGTGTCCGTCGCGGCTGCGCTGGCCTCCGGGGTGGCACAGGCGCGGATCATCTCGGCCAGGCTGTCCACCCAGTAGGGTGCTGCGTTGGGGCAGGGCGCCAGGCGAAAGTGCTCGCCGCCGAGTTCGCCCCAGCGAGCGCGTGCGCGGATGCCGATCTCTTCGAGGGTTTCGAGGCCGTCGCATACAAAGGATGGGCACAGCACCGCCAGTCGTCGAACGCCGCGCGCCGCGAGATCGGGGAGCACTTCGTCGAGGGCCGGGCCGATCCAGGGGGAGCGGCCGAAGCGGGACTGGAACGCGAGGGTCCAGGCATCGTCGGCGAGTTCGAGACGGGACGCGATGGCGTGCGCGTTGGCAGAGGCCTGGGCGCGGTAGCAGTCTCGATTCACGAGGCTCATCCGGTTGCAGCAATTGGCGTTCGCGAGGCAATGCGATCCCGACCGATCGCTTTTCCGGATGTGCTTCTCCGGCAGTCCGTGAAAACTCATCACCACGTGATCCACCGGCGCCTCCGCGAGAACGGGTTGCGCGGCCCTTGCGACCGCCTCAATCCATCCCGGCCGGTCGAAAAACGCGGGCAGGGTGAGCATTCGCAGCGCCTCGGATTCGGAGAGCAATTCGCCCAGACGGGCTTTGATCGAGCCGCTGGTGGCTTCCGCGTATTGCGGAAACAGCGGTACGAGCAGGAGCCCCTCGGCGTTGCGCTCGCGAAGCCTCGCGAGGCCGTGTTTGAGGCTTGGGTTGCCGTAGCGCATGGCGAGTTCGACTGCGTAGTCGCCGCCGAGGGTCCGGGCGAGCGAGGTGGCGAGCCGCCGACTCTCGACGGCCAGCGGTGAGCCTTCGTCGGTCCAGATCTTCTGGTAGGCGGCGGCCGTGAGCTTGGGGCGTGTGCGCAGGATGAAGCCGTGGAGCAACGCCAGACGCACGGGCGCGGGCATCGAGAGGACCTTTGGGTCCCCGAGAAATTCGCGCAGGTAGCGCCGGACCGAAGCCTCGTCGGGTGCGTCGGGGGTGCCGAGATTGACGAGCAGGACCCCTGTTGGATGCGACGGGTGTTTCACGAGGACCTGGCGGCTCCGACTTCGCTCGAGGCCTGTGCTCTAGCCGCGCGCGGCGCGAAAGGCGCGCGCGCGCTCCTGCAGGCCACCGAGCCAGAAGGAGAGGCCGACGTAATAGACGGGGAAGAAGAGCGAGACGGCAGTGAGGTGGAAATTCTGTTCGAGAGGGGGGAAGGCGATCGCGAGACTGATGAGAATTCCCCAGCCGATCCCGAGTGCGTTGGTCGTCCGCTTGAGCGAGCGAGCCCGACTGGGGTAGACGTACTTGATCGGAATGAAGATCGCGATCGAGAGACCCACGGTCCAGAGGGTCCCCGACAGCACCGACAGGTCGAGCATCCAGGCGTAGAGCGCGACGATGTTCCAGTAGGAGGGCCAACCGCGAAAGAAGTCGTCGTCGGTCTTCGCGTCCTGCTGGCTGAAGCCGTAGGCGCTCGCGAGGATCGGAATGCCCGCCCAGACCCAGGAGCCGAGGTGGCCGCTGGCGACCATGAACACCACCGGCACGATGACGAAATTCAGGAAGTCGACGATGTCGTCGAGTCGGCGCCCATCGACCCGGGGGAGCAGTTGCTTCACGCGCGCTTTGCGGGCGAGGGTCCCGTCGATGGAATCGATCGCGAGTGCCAGCATCATCAACAGCGCGGCACGCGGTAGGTTGCCCGCGAGGATCGCCATGATCGAGACCATGCCGACGACTGCACCGCTGGCGGTGAGGAGGTGGACGCCCCACGCGAGCGTGAGGCGAGCCGGCGAATTCTTGGTGGAACCGCGCGAACCCACGGCTTGGCGATCTCCCCTTCCTCGGGTGGCTTCCGCGAGTGCGGGGCCCGACGAGGCGACGGCTTGAGGATACCAGAGCCGCTATGCTGCGGTCGGCGAGGGCTTCGGGGGCACCGCCGCGTCGGACTGGGCGGACCGGGAGGATTGGGGTGGTCGAAGTCAGCACACCCGAACTCGGCGAGAGCGTCGTGGAGGGCACGATCTCCGAGTGGCTGGTGGCCGAAGGCGATCGCGTTCAGGTCGATCAGCCGCTCGTCGAGATCACGACCGACAAGGTCGACGCCGAGATTCCGTCTCCGGTCGCGGGAATCATTGCGAAGATCCTGGTGCCCGAGGGCGCAACCATCGTGGTCGGGCAGGTGTTGGTCGAGGTTCAACCCGAAGCAGCGCCAGCACCGACGCAAGCCGCGGTGGCGGCGGCATCCCCAGCACCCCCGCCGACCCCGCCGGGTGCCACGCCGGTCGCCCGCAGGCTCGCCGAAGCGGCGCAGCTCGATCTGGCGGAGGTCCGGGGAACAGGAGGCGGGGGACGAATTACGAAGTCGGACGTCCTAAAGCACGTGGACGAGCCCGAGCCTTCGCCCGGTGTCGCGGTCCTGAAGCGGGGTGAGCGTTCCGCGGCGCCCCCTGCGTATGCCACCTACAGCGAGACACCGGAAGATCGTGTCGTCCCGCTGACACCCCACCGCCGACTGATCGCTGAGCACATGGTCTACTCGAAGCGGACCAGCCCGCACGTCGGCACGGTGGCGGAAGTGGACTTCGGTGCCGTTGCAAGGCTGCGCGGTCAGCAGAAGCAGGCCTTCTTGCAGGCCCATGGCATCAAGCTCACCTACCTGCCCTTTGTGGTTCACGCGGTGGTGCGCGCGCTGCGCGAATTTCCGCGGCTGAACGCGTCCTGGATGGGAGACCACATCGTCGAGAAACGGGAGATCCACGTGGGGCTCGCCGTCGAGACCGAAAAGGGACTGGTGGTCCCGGTGGTGCGTCACGCGGACCGGCTTTCGCTCACGGGAATCGCGCTGGCGATCGAGGACCTCGGGGGCCGCGCGCGCACGCGAAAACTGTCCCCGGACGACCTTCGGGGCGGGAGCTTCACCATCTCGAACCCGGGTCGCTCTGGAAACCTCTACGGCTTCGCAATCATCAACCAGCCCCAGGTGGGGATCCTGCGAATGGGCGAGATCGTGAAGCGTCCGGTGGTGCGGACTCTCGACGGCGAAGATGCGCTGGTGATTCGCCCGATCATGATGCTCGCACTCTCCTACGATCACCGAGTGGTCGACGGCGCTCCGGCAAACGCCTTCCTCCACCGCATCGGGGAGCTCCTCGAAGCGGCCGACGTCGAGTTTTAGGGCTTCGGGATCGGGCCCGATGGGCGGTGGCGAGCGAAAAGCAGGCCCGGGCGCGCCGCCGCCGCTGCGTCCCTTCGGGTTGGTGCTCCACCACGACGGCCGCTGGAGCCACGAGGGAGCGCCCCTCCTCAATCGGAAGCTGCGCCAGCTCTTCGATCGATCGGTCCGGGTGGCCCCCGAAGAAGGCAAGTTCGTCGTCCAGGTCAAGCATTTTCGCGGCCAGATCGAGGTGGAGGAGGCGGCCTTCTTCGTGCGCGACGTGGACCTCGAATTGGGCCAGTTGCGGCTCTCGGACGGGTCCGTGGAGGTCTTCGATGTGGCGTCGCTGGTGCCCTCGGCGTTCGATCGCGCGTGGCTCTGCCGCGTGAAGCGGGATCTGCGGCCGGGAGGGGTGCTGGCGCGCTTTGGTCACGCCGCCCAGGCGGAGGTGCAGGCGGCGGTGTCGATCCAGGGGGAGCGCATCGTACTCCGGGTCGCCGGACTCGACCGCGCGCTCCCCGCCGCGGTGTGTGACTGAGCCGCGCGATTGCAGGACGTTTGACGGGGCCTGCGGCCCTCTTATATTCCCCCCCCGGCGGCGGCGTAGCCAAGTGGTAAGGCACGGGCCTGCAAAGCCCTGATCCCCGGTTCGAATCCGGGCGCCGCCTCCACGCCGCCGGCGTTGCGGGCCGGGCCGCCTCAGTCGCTGAGTTCGAGCGCGTGTCGCGGCGGCTGTTCGCCGCCCTCGTCCCGCAGTCGCAGCGCCAGGTCGAGGCGGGCGGCCGCTTGGATCAAGCCCAGGTGGCTGAAGGCCTGTGGAAAGTTGCCAAGAGGGGCCCTTGAAGCCGCGTCGATCTCTTCGGCCAGGAGCCCCACGTGGTTCGCGGCGCCGACGTGATTGCGCATGACCTCGAGGCCCTCGTCGAGGCGGCCCGCGAGGGCGAGGGCTTCGGCGAGCCAGAAACCGCAGAGGACGAAGCAGCCCTCGTCGGTGCCGATGCCGTCCGCCGCGCGGTAGCGGCGCACGAAGGGACCCTCGGCGAGTTCGTTCTGGATCCGGTCCACGGTTCCGATCACGCGCGGATCGTCGGGCTGCAGGAACCCGTACAGAGAAACCGCGAGCAGCGAAGCGTCTACGTCCTTGCCATCGTAGGACTCGACGAAACTCGGGCGAGTGGGATCGACGCCGCGCTGAAGGATTTCCGCTGCGAGTTCGTCCCGGCAGCGGATCCAGTGCGCGAGGTCGGCATCGCCTCCAAAGTGGGGGGCCATCCGGATCGCGCGATCGAGAGCCACCCAGGTCATCAGCTTCGAGTGGACATGGTGGCGGGGTTCGTCCCGGGGTTCCCAGATCCCGTGATCGGGTTCGGAACGAAGGTCGGCAGCGCGGCTCACCAGGCTGCGGATCTCTCGCCAAAGCCGAAGGGTGACCAGGCCGCCGGATCGCTCGAAGATGTAGGTGGCATCGAGCAGAGGCCCGGTGATGTCGTGCTGGATCTGGAGCGACGCGGCATTGCCGATCCGGACGTGGCCGCTTCCGTTGTGTCCCGCGAGATGGGGAAGGGTGACCTCAGAGGGAACGTCTCCCCCTTCGATGCCGAGCATCAGGTCAAGGCCGCTGCGGCGGTCGACTCCGTCGCAGACGAAGCGGAAGAATTCGAGGGCCTCCGGCCCGTATCCGATCAGGTTCATGGCCCGGACCGCCATCGCGCTGTCGCGGGTCCACGAGAAGCGGTAGTCCCAATTGCGAAGGCCGTCCGGGGAGACCGGCAGGCTGGTCGTCGGTGCAGCGACCATCGCGCCGGTGGGGACGTACTGGAGCAACTTGAGCGTCAGTGCCGATCGCAGCACGTCGTGGCGCCAGGGACCGTCGTAGCGGAGCCTCGCAGACCAGCTTCGCCAGAACCGCCGGGTTCGGCGCAGCTGTTCGAAGGGGCGGTAGCGCGCCGTCGGCTCGACTTGTCGGGTGCCGTAGGCGAGGACCGCCCAGGCGCGTCGGCCGGCGCGCAAGGTGAAGCGGGCCTCGACGCCACCCGCCGAGCGCGTTTCGAAGCGCGCCACCGGGCTGATCGAGATGGCGAGGCGTTCCCCGTCCGGAGAGGTAGCGAGCGCGCCGTGCTCGGTGACCTCGATCGTCGTTTCACCGCGGGCGTAGTCAAAGCGCGGGTCGAAGACGAGCGAGAAATCAAGGGCCCCCTCGCGTACCTCGATCATGCGATGCAGTTCGTGCAGCGAACGCGGTCGATCTTCGGTCCACGGCATGAAGTCGGTCAGAACGGCGGTGCCGCTGCCCTCGCGATGGAAGAGGGTCTGCAGGACGTTGGTGTCGTCGTCGTAGGCCTGACGGCTCTCGCAGCCAGCGGTGGTCGGGGCAAGTTGGCAGCGGCCTCCGATCTCGGGGTCGAGGATCGATGCGAAGACACTCGGGGAGTCGAAGCGGGGCAGGCACAACCACGAGATGCTGCCGTCGACGCCGATCAACGCGCAACTCGAGCCATCTCCGACAAGCGCGTGCTCGTGGTGGGCGATCGGGCGCCCGTCGAGTTGGAAGGTCCGAGCGATACGGCGGGAGGAAGTGTAGAGATCCACGCAATGCTTCCGGCGGCCGCGGGGCCACGGTGGGAAGTGACTCGGGTTCAGGCGCCGCCGGATGTTCCGTTGGGGGGATCGACCGAAGGAGTGAGCCGCTTGCCGGCGGGGTCGAAGATCCGGAAGGTGGCCCAGCCCCTTCGGGCGAGGAAGAGTTGCACCGAGACCTTGAGCACGCCGAGCCCGTAGCGTACCGAGCGCGAGAAGTTGATCGAAGAAGCCTCTTCGAAATAGGCGGCGGGACAACTCACCTCGCCGATCGCGTATTCGGCGTACAGGATCTGGCCGAGCATCTGGTTGTCGAAGACGAAGTCATCGGAGTTCTCTTCGAGGGGGAGCGAGGAGACGACTTCCGCGGTGAAGGCGCGGTAGCCCGTGTGGTACTCCGAGAGCTTTGCGCCCGAGAGCAGGTTCTGGAAGCCGGTGAGGAAACGGTTTGCAATGTACTTGTAGCGGGGCATGCCGCCTGCCAGTGCTCGTCCCCCGAGAACGCGCGAGCCCAGCACCGCATCGAAGGGCCCGTCGGTGAGGAGCGAAATCATCGCCGGAAGCAGCTTCGGTGTGTATTGGTAGTCGGGGTGGAGCATGACGATCACGTCGGCACCGAGGCGCAGGGCCTCGGTGTAACAGGTCTTCTGGTTCGCGCCGTAGCCCCGATTCCGTTCGTGGACCAGCGTTCGTAAGCCGAGTCGTTTGGCGACCTCGACAGTTTCGTCGTCGCTGGCGTCGTCGGTGACGACGATCTCGTCCACCATGTCGAGCGGGATCTCGCGGTAGGTCTTTTCGATCGTCCGGGCCGCGTTGTAGGCGGGCATGACGACCACGATCTTCTTGCCGTGGAACAACGAAACCTCCGCGTGGGTCGGGGGGTGCTACTGGGACGCGCCATTGCCCGCCCCGGCCCCGGTAAAGGGATCAGCGCTCCCGATTCGAGGACCGACACTCCCGATTCCCCAATCAACAGTATAGACTCTGCCTCGGGACGATCGCCCGGGTGGCGAAACGGGTAAACGCGGGCGACTTAAAATCGCCTGGCCATTGGCCGTGCAGGTTCGAGTCCTGCCCCGGGCACCACCCCTCCCCCCCGCGCTGTTGCGCTGCGGCGGGAAGGTCGGCTGCCGTCGAGGTCTTCGCCAGTCGGGCCGTCGCTAGGCGAGGTCTTCGGGCAGGGCGTTGCGGACCGCCTCGGTCTCGAGCAGATCTTCGAGGGAATCGCGGTCGAGCAGGGTCACGCGCTGGGCGTTCAGGCCGGCGAGATCGTACTCGAGCCGATAGATCGGCTGGGGCACGTCGAAGATCTGCCGAATGCGCAGATCGCTGGCATCGCCGGTGCTGAGCTCGGCGCGCAGCGAATCGACGATTCGGCGGGCTCGGCTCTCGCCTGGGGCGTACTCGTCAATCGGGTCGTCCGCGCGGGTCGCGTTCGATCGGCGATGGAAAAGCTTGTAGCTGCCCGAGGGTTTCACGCTTCCGTCAGGATACCCGGGCGTCGCGGCGGGGCAAAGTGGAAGCGAAGACGCGGAGTGGGCGTGCGCGCTAGCATCCCGCCCTCCCGAACCGCCGCAGCGAGAACCTGTGACCGCGAAGACCCAGAGACTCACGGGGATCCACTGCGTGCGCGAAGCGCTCCGCGCCCGCCGGCGGGAACTGCATTGCCTCCGCATTCGCAGCGATCGGACGAGCCCAGATCTCGTCGAGATTCGCGGCCTCGCCGAGCGCGCCGGGATCCCGATCCTGCCGTTACCGCCGCGGGAGCGCACGGAACGGGAGGCTTCAAACCCCCAGGGGGTCGAACTCGAGGCGGGGCCGCTGCCCGAGTACGACCTGGAGACGGTCCTGTCAAAGTCTCCCCGCGGGAATCATCGCCGGATCGTGTGCCTGGATCAAGTCGAAGACCCACAGAACGTCGGGGCCCTGATGCGGGTCGCGGAAGTCGTGGCAGCGGATGCCCTGGTCCTCACGCGGCGCCGCGCCCCGCCTCTCGGGCCGGCCCTCGCCCGGGCCAGTGCCGGCGCCAGCGAGTGGCTTCCGGTCGCGCGGGTGGGCAATTTAGGGGCGGCGTTGGATCAGCTGAAAGCGTCGGGATTCTGGGTAGTTGGCGCAGACCCCGAGGGGGACGAAGAGCTCTTCGCGCTGCCCGACCGTTTTTTTGAGGCCGACCTGGCGCTGCTCCTCGGCGCCGAGGGGAGGGGCATCCGGGCGGGAGTTGGTCGCCGACTGGACCACAGTGTTCGAATTCCGACGCCGGGTCGAATCGCTTCCCTGAACGTGGCGACGGCGGGCGCGATCCTGCTCTTTGAGTGTGCCCGGCGAGCCTCGCGAAAGGCCTCGTAATCCCCCGATTTTTCGCCAGATTTCCGTCTCGGGCACCTTGAACGCTGCACAGGGGCGGCTTATAGTCCCGCGGTCCGGACCCCGGCTGGCGTAGCTCAATTGGTAGAGCGGCGGATTTGTAATCCGCAGGTTAAGGGTTCAAGTCCCCTCGCCAGCTCCGTGTGTGCGAAGCGAAAGCGCACGCGGGCCTCGCGAACCAGAGAGCGGATCGCAAGTCCGAGAGGGGCGACAAGCCGGGGACACGGATGGGCCGGGCCAGACAACATCCACAACGAGTAGACGTGTTCGCAGGAGTTCCCGTTTCGTGCGGGGCCGGGGAGCGGGTGCGGACGTGACAGCGGTCACTCGTTTATGAATTCAACGAACACTGCGGAAAGCGCAAAGAGAACGCGGGCACGGGACGCCTGCAACCCGGTCGCGCTCGTCGCGGCGGCTTTGATCGAGGAGAGGTACCGAAGCGGTTAAACGGGGCAGACTGTAAATCTGCTGGCTATTGCCTTCGGAGGTTCGAATCCTCCCCTCTCCACCACGAAGGTGAAAGTCGAAAGAATTGCGCCGATCCATTTTGAGGTACGCGGGCCGAAGAACCCGCGCAAGGAAATGACAGCCAACGTCGAAACGGGCGGGAATAGCTCAGCTGGCTAGAGCACGAGCCTTCCAAGCTCGGGGTCGCGGGTTCGAATCCCGTTTCCCGCTCCAGGCGGAAAAAGCGTTAGATCGGCTCACGTAGCTCAGGTGGTAGAGCACGTCCTTGGTAAGGACGAGGTCAGCGGTTCGAATCCGCTCGTGAGCTCCAGGAAGAGAAGGCAGCGGGATTCGAACCCGAGTACATCCATCGCGGCGAATAGGGCGCGATAACGAGGAGCGAGGAAGAGATGGCCAAGGAGAAGTTCAAGCGGACGAAGCCCCACCTGAACGTGGGCACGATTGGTCACGTGGACCACGGGAAGACGACATTGACGGCGGCGATCACGCAGTGCCAGGCGAAGCTGGGCCTTGCGGAGTTCACGCCGTTTGACCAGATCGACAAGGCTCCGGAAGAGCGGGAGCGAGGGATCACGATCGCGACGGCGCACGTGGAGTACGAGTCGGGGAAGCGTCATTACGCGCATGTGGATTGTCCTGGTCACGCGGACTACGTGAAGAACATGATCACGGGCGCCGCGCAGATGGACGGAGCGATTCTGGTGGTGTCGGCGGCCGACGGTCCGATGCCGCAGACGCGGGAGCACGTATTGCTGGCGCGCCAGGTGAACGTTCCCCACATGGTGGTGTTCATGAACAAGGTGGACCAGGTCGACGACGAGGAGTTGTTGGAGCTGGTGGAGATGGAAGTACGGGAACTTCTTTCGAGTTACGATTTTCCCGGGGACGACATTCCGATCATCAAGGGTTCGGCGCTGAAGGCGTTGGAGAATCCCGACGATGAAGCGGCTAACGCGTGCATCGGCGAGTTGATAGAAGCGCTGGACACGACGATCCCGGAGCCGGAGCGCGCGCTGGACAAGCCTTTTTTGATGCCGATCGAGGACGTCTTTTCGATCACGGGCCGGGGCACGGTGGTGACGGGCCGGGTGGAGCAGGGGATCGTGAACACGGGGGACAACGTCGAGATCGTCGGGATCCGGGATACGGCGACGACGGTGGTGACGGGTGTCGAGATGTTCCGGAAGATCCTGGACGAGGGCCGCGCCGGTGACAACGTGGGTTGTCTGTTGCGTGGTACGGGGAAGGACGAAGTGGAGCGCGGTCAGGTCCTGGCGAAGCCGGGCTCGATCACGCCGCACACGAAGTTCAAGGCCCAGGCTTACGTCCTGACGAAGGAGGAGGGCGGTCGTCACACTCCGTTCTTCAACGGGTATCGGCCGCAGTTCTACTTTCGGACGACCGACGTGACGGGTGTCGCGAGCCTGCCGGAGGGTACCGAGATGGTGATGCCCGGAGACAACGTCGAGATGACGGTGGAGCTGATTACGCCCATCGCAATGGACAAGGAACTCCGCTTCGCGATTCGCGAGGGCGGGCGCACGGTCGGTGCCGGCGTTGTCGCAGAGGTCATCGAGTAGCCGCACAGGCGCGTAGCACAATTGGTAGTGCACCGGTCTCCAAAACCGGGGGTTGGGGGTTCAAGTCCCTCCGCGCCTGCCAGATCGAAGAACAGTTCCGAGAAATTGATCCAAAGGTAGAACCAGACTTGAGTGTAAATCCGACAGAATGGGTTCGAGACGCGCGTCAGTATTTCACCGAAGTCGAATCCGAGGCGCGCAAGATCACCTGGCCGTCGCAGATCGAAGCGCGTGCCGGGACGATCGGCGTGCTCGTGATCGTCGTGATCGTGGCGACCGTTCTGGGCGTGGTGGACTTCGGGTTGAGCCGGTTCCTCCATTGGGTTCTGCAGTAGCCGCCCCGCGCGTGAGGCAAGAGGCGTTAGAAGAAGGACCGATGTCTAAGAAGTGGTACATCGTACATACCTACTCCGGCCAGGAGAGTAAGGCGAAGCAGGCGCTGCTCGAGAGAGCGGCGGCGCTGGCGCAGAGCGCCGCCTTCGACGAAGTCCTGATCCCGGAAGAGAGTTTTGTAGAGACGGTCAAGGGCCAGAAGAAGACTTCGAAACGGAAGTTCTTCCCGGGTTACATCCTCGTCCACATGGAGTTGAACGACAACACCTGGCACGTGGTCAAGGGCACGCCGAAGATCACGGGCTTCGTCGGCGGGGGAACAGAGCCGCCGCCGATCTCCGAAGAAGAAGTGGCGCGGATGACCCAGAGGATGAAGGAAGGCGCGGAAAAGCCGAAGCCGTTGATCTCCTTCGACGAGGGCGAGAGCGTACGCGTCGTCACCGGGCCCTTCGCGAACTTTGCGGGTTACGTCGACGAGGTGATGGTCGACAAGGAAAAACTCCGGGTGATGGTGCAGGTCTTTGGCCGGGCCACGCCGGTGGTTCTGGATTACGGAAGCGTCGAAAAGGCGTAGCACCAACCGGTTTGCCCCGGTGAACTGGTGGCTGCGCGACGGAGAATGAATCAAAGATGGCAAAGAAGGTCATGGCGGTCGTGAAACTGCAGTGCCCCGCCGGGCAGGCGAATCCCTCGCCGCCGGTAGGACCGGCACTGGGGCAGCACGGCGCCAACATCATGGATTTCTGCAAGGCGTTCAACGCCCGCACGCAGGAACAGCAGGGAATGATCATCCCGGCGGTCATCACGATCTATACGGATCGCAGTTTCACCTTCGAACTGAAGTCGCCGCCCGCCGCGGTGTTGCTGAAGAAGGCGGCTCGGATCGAAAAGGGCTCCAGCGAACCGAATCGCGACAAGGTTGGTCGCGTCACCCGCCAACAACTCAAGGAGATCGCGGAGATCAAGATGGAAGATCTAAATGCCCGCGACATGGATGCGGCGATCCTGGTGATCGCCGGAACGGCTCGATCAATGGGTCTCGAGGTGGAAGGCTAACGATGGGACGTGCCAGCAGACGCTATCGCCAGAGTGTCGAGCAGATCGACCGCGAACGGCTTTACAGCCTCCCCGAGGCGATCGATGCGATCAAGTCGATGCCGGATGCGAAATTCGACGAGAGCGTCGATATCGCCATCAACCTCGGAGTCGACCCGAAGCACGCGGACCAGATGGTCCGCGGCGCACTGGTGTTGCCCAATGGCACGGGGCGTACGGTGCGGGTCATCGTCTTTGCAAAGGGCGACAAGGAGGCCGAGGCCCAGGCCGCCGGCGCGGACGAGGTGGGCGGGGAAGAACTCGCAAAACGGATCCAGGGTGGCTGGATGGAATTCGACCGGGTCATTGCATCGCCCGACATGATGGGTGTA
>Ga0208879_1001325_pt1 | contig 23603 bp, 27 predicted proteins | sample Knorr_S15_td_Bot_FD_185605 | JGI IMG/M metagenome (GOLD analysis project Ga0208879, IMG submission 185605) | Marine microbial communities from Southern Atlantic Ocean transect - Knorr_S15_td_Bottom_ad_5009_LV_A (SPAdes) (version 2) | ecosystem: Environmental > Aquatic > Marine > Oceanic | place...
AAATTCAGTAAATTAGTTAAATAATGTCAATTAAATGCGAAAAAATAAGTAAAAAAGTATAAAAAAGTTGAATATTTGTTAAAAAAAGTCAATTATTGGTGTTTTTTATTGAAAAACAGTGCTTTTCTCTTAATTTTATATAAAACTATAATATTGCGTATTTATTGAACAACTATAAGTACATTTTACTAAATCCCTATTGCAATAGGGTTCTTTAAGGTTTCATCTCATACACACTTCATACACACTTTTGGCACCAACCGTTATAGGTCGTGTATGGTGGTGATTGTAGTTATTGTGTTATACACACTTTTAATTAGGACAGTCCTTTGAGAAAAGAAAGGGTGATATGCTATAGTTCTTGTTTAATTACTCATTTGGGAAATCAATAAATGCAAACTTATAATGTATTTTATCTTGTTAGTGGTGATGATGAAGAGAATCAAAATATGTCCGAAACTGCTACATTAAGTTTTGATGCAGAAGATTTAGATGCACTCTATGAAATATTACAAAAAGGTGAAGAAGATGGTTCAATTCAACCCAAATTAAAAACAATTGCAATTGAGGGGGATATTAGAATTGAGTATGTTTTGATTTACGACTCCAAAGGTAATGAAGTATTTCATAAAACAGATTTTACGGACAAACAAAAGTCAAAATGGTTAGATAAGAAGTATGTTTGATATGTCCAGGCACATTCATAACAACATTATGTCGGAAAGCCATAACACCATACGACCAATCCGACCAATCCGACAACCAGAACTGCGATAATAATCTTTGCGTATTTTAGACCAAGTATTTTGCAACATACTTTAAGTATTTTGTTGTTTTCACAGATTGTCTTTAATTTATGCATAACCTTCCCCTTCTTATACTCAAATCATACCATCCAAAGAGATATCAAATTGAATAACCAAGACAAACAGAAGATGAAACAATTGCAGAAAGAACTGCTAAACGCACAAAAGAAAGTTGATGAACTACAAAACAAGTTGAACGAGTTCTTGTGTAATTCACTATGAGTGATGATTCAAAACATATTGATAGTACTGAAAAAGCATTGGAAGTAGGAATTGAAAGAGTAAGACATTTACCACATCCATTAGAAAAAGAGACCAGTGAGAAACTCACTGATATTGCTGACTGCCTTAATCTACTTGCAAAGTTTGTGATTGACGAGTCCAGATATGCTCGTATCGTTCATTCCCAATTTAGAAAAAGATTAGAAAAGAATTAAACGAATAGAGTATTGATTACCAACAGATTTAGATGTTTTAGTTAACAACCACTGATACACTCACCGTCTTTATAATTTCGTTCTGAAACTAACTGACCATTTTCATATATGTATTTAGTTTCAAGAACTAGTTTGTTATTTTTGTAATTTCTCTCTCTAATCTTCAGACCATTACCGTCCCACCATGTATTCTTGCCTTCTTTATTTCCATTTATATAATTTGATTCTGACCTTTTCTGACCATTTTCATGCCACCATGTTTGTATACCTTCTGGGTATCCATCTTGAAAATTAGTCATCCACCTTGTCTGTCCATTCCAATACCACCATATTTGTATACCTTCTGGGTAACCATCTTTAAAATTTACCTTTTTCAATTTTTGACCATTCTGATTCCACCAATTCCAATTACCATCAAACATGCCATTTATTAACTTGCCTTTTGATCGATACTGACCATATGCATCTTTGTAAATACATATGCTAGTGGCAGAAATGCCAACCTCCTCATTTGGAAAATAATAGATGCCTTTTTTTTCTTGAACGCCTGATTGTAGATAACAAAAATCACTTAAAGAGAAGTCCAAATGCGAGTCAGCAATTCTTATTGCTTCTGATCCATATACATGTACGTATAAAATATTTTCTTTTGAAAATCTATCAGAATCATAAGACCATTGATCAAAACTTAGATCACTATTTATTTTTACTATTTGGTTTATTCTTGCATAAAAATCCTCAATCTCAGTCATTGAAAAATACAAATACTTTTTATCATTTTCAAAACCCTCAAATAGATAAGTACAAAGATGTTCGTCAATTAGATCACCTGCCTCACCGTAGCAAATTTGGTTATTTTTTTTATCAATTGACCAACTGATATCATCACCAGTATATTCACTAAGTCCACCAAATTCAGGTTCCCTATATTTGTATTGCCCTATACCATTTTTGGATAATTTCCCATATTTCTCATCAGCAGGATAATAAAAATTCGAACCATCTTTATTAACTAAGACAGTAACCATAGTAGCGTATTGGTATGTTTCCGAGACTGCATCAATAATTTCAGACCAAGTTAACTGTTTAATGTTAGTAATACTATTACGAGGTATTTCTGCATTAATATTTGCAGATACAAAAAATATAATGAAAGATATGATAAATTTTATTTTCATAATTGAGTCTTTTTTGAACTATGAGTGAATTCTACTACTTAATGTTCAGAAAAGTTTACTAGTATGAACTATGGTGTTCGGAAAAGAGGGATTGTTGAACATAGGGTTAAAACGCTTCAAATATGCATTTTTTACATAGACATTGATGAACGTGTTTGTGATGGATACTTTATTAAGCATCCGACTAAAACTTATCTGTAATTGATTAGTTTCACTTTTGTTTCACTTAGTGCTGAAAATGTTGTTATATCAACGATTGCAGACGCATTGATTACTGAACAACAATCACCATTGCTGGTCGAACTAGTCGATCATTAAGAGTAAATCCTACCTGCACAACCTCAAGGACTGTGTTTGATTCTTTGTCAGACATCGGCACCATAGTAACTGCTTCGTGGAGTTCTGGATTAAATGTCTCTCCAATAGGGTCAATGGTTTCAACTCCAAACTTTTCAAGAGTTAAGTTGAAAACTTTATTGGTCAATTCTAGACCTTCAATAGTATGTTCAAGGGTTGCATTTTTATCCATTGCAGATTTGAGGCCTATAGATAGTGAATCTTTCACTTCTAAAAGTGCTTTTACAAAGCCATCCAAAGCATACTTGTGAGCCTTTTCGAGGTCTTTTGCAGTACGTCTTTTTAGATTTTCCATTTCGGCTTGAGAACGTAATAGTTTGTCCCAATTATCTTTTGCTGATTGTTGGGCTTCAGCAAGCTGAGCTTCTAAATCAAGAGATTTTTCATTGGCAATTGAAGCCTCATCTTTAGCCTCAATATGCTCTTCTTTTTGCTGTTTTTGTTTTTTCTTTTTTGTCATTATTTAATCAAACTAATGTATATTTAGCATGTTATGTAGTTACTCTTTAGAATATTTCAAGGCATATGTTTAATACAATTGGCATTATAACTAAACCACAAGATATTACCAGTGAAAAAACTGCAAGGGAGTTAGACGCTTTTCTTAAAGAACAAGGTGTGTTACTTGCAGAGGATGAGAAATCCATTAAGAAGAGTGCAGACTTGATTATTGTTGTCGGTGGTGACGGTAGTATCCTTAGTACAGCAAGAACTTATGTTGATAGTAACATCCCTATTCTTGGTATTAATCTAGGCAGACTCGGATTTTTAGCTGATGTTTCTGTTGAGTCTATGATGACTGTAATAACTGACATTTTAAGTGGTGAGTATATAAAAGAGGAAAGAGCTTTGTTGAGCTGTCAAGTTGAGCGAGAAGGCAATATCTTATCTCAACATTTGGCATTCAATGAAGTGGTCGTGCATCGCAATGAAACCCCTAGGATGATTGAATTTGAATTATTCATTGACGGTGATTTTGTTAATAAACAACGTGCAGATGGGATGATAGTTACGACACCTACTGGATCTACCGCATATGCACTGTCCAGCGGTGGACCCATTATGCACCCCAGTGCTAACACGATTTGCTTGGTATCAATAAGCCCTCATACGATGAGCCATAGACCCTTTATTCTTCATGGAGAGAGTGAAGTGTTGATTTCACTGATAGATTCAGACGACAAGGCTACCGTTAGCTTTGATGGTCAAGCCTCTTTTTCAATTTTGTTGGGAGATAATCTTCGTGTCAGACAACATGATAATTTTATTCACTTAATACATCCAAAGGGCTATGACTATTTTGAAATTATTCGTTCAAAGTTGCACTGGGGTCACAAAGTTTAAAGCGCTCAAACTATGCTAGATCAACTATCTGTAAAAAATTTGGTGGTTGTAGAAGACTTAAATATAGAGTTTCTACATGGCATGACTGTTGTCACTGGAGAAACGGGTGCTGGTAAATCAATCATAGTACAAGCACTCAACCTAGCTATCGGCGGACGTTCAGATGCTGCATTGGTTCGAAATGGGAAAAGCAAAGCAGAAATTATTGCAACATTTAATCTAGATGGCAATCAAAGCATTCAATCTATCCTTGAGGGTCTTGATTTGGAAGATGGCAATGAATGTATTTTGAGGAGAGTTATAGGGTCTGATGGTAAGTCTAGGTCTTATGTGAATGGAAGTAATGTGACTTTGTCGACTTTGAGAGATGTTGGCTGTCATTTGATCGATATGCATGGTCAAAATGAACATCAATTGCTACTACGTAATCATCAGCATCGCATTCTTTTGGATGACTTTGCAGATACTCATCATCTTTGTGAGGAAGTCAATACTATTGTTCGTGGTTACAGACAAGTCACAAAAGAGGTCGATGATTTGAGAAACAGTCATGAGCTTTTATCTGCACAAAAAGATTTATTAAATCATCAACTTGAGGAACTTATTCAGTGTCAGCTAGACCAAGATGAATTAGATAACATTGAAAATAACTACAAAATATCAAGTAATGTTAGTTTGTTGATTGAAAAAATTTCTAAGACACTTGAGTCTCTGGATGATGAATCGGGTGTAAACAATATTTTGATAGAGGCAGAAGGTGTTATCGGTCAAGCGCGAGAGTTTGATGATCGCCTAGAGTCAATTCAATCTTTATTGTCAAGCGCTCAGGTGCAGGTCCAAGAAAGTATTTATGATTTAACGAATTATCTAAGTAAAGTTAGCGGCCAGGAAGCTAATGTCACCGATTTGGAGGCAAGAATTAATATGTTGCATGACTTGGGTAGAAAGCATCGTTGTCAAATCCCAGAATTATTAAATACACAAAACAGCATTCAAAATAAACTCAATGAATTCGACACTTCTTCTGATAAGTTAGAAGAATTATTGACAAAACAGAAGCAACTCGAGAGGGACTACTACAAAAAATCAAAAATACTGAGCGAGAAAAGACAACATGCCGGTGTGTCTCTTTCAGAAAAAGTGACCGACTTGATGCAAGACTTAGGCATGCCTGGCAGTGAGATTCTTTTTTGTCTTAATTCTTATAAAGATTCAATACGGCTAAATGGAAACGAAGAAATTATTATTCATGTGAAAACCAATGTCGGGCAAGACCTTAAGCCTTTAAGAAAAGTAGCTTCTGGAGGTGAATTGTCACGCATTTCACTGGCACTTTCAGTAGTAACCAGTAAAACTGAGCTAACTCCAAGTATCGTTTTTGATGAGGTTGATGTTGGTATTAGTGGTTCGGTTGCAGAAATTGTTGGCCAGCTTCTTAAAAGGCTATCGGATCGATATCAAATCATTTGTGTCACCCATCTGGCACAAGTTGCTGCTCAAGGAAAGGAGCACTTGAAGGTTGTCAAGATTCAACGGAGCGGTTCAACATTTACACAAGTCACAGCTCTTAATCAGGAACAACGAACCGATGAAGTAGCTCGAATATTAGGTGGCATTAAAATCAGTGATAAAACAAGAATGGCTGCAGCAGAAATGATTAAAGCAAGCGCTTAAATTATCCAACTTAAAGCTATTCCAGTTCCATAATAGCTTTATAAAAAACCGATTTCAATATCTTTTATGAATGACTATATTAGTCACAAAAAAGTTGATTTGTAGTCAGTAATTTATACTTGGAAGGCTTGACTCTTTGGCGTAAGATTGTATAATATTGCGTTTGTGTATCGGGCAGGGTAGTTGTCGAAAAAAAGGGGAAAAACAGTGGCTTCAATTTTCCAATCTTTGCTCCTTGTTTTAGTCGTTATAGCCTATACCATTTATGGTTTTGGACTTGCCGCCCTTTATGGGGCGTTGGTCAGTTTTAGTAATACTTGGCTTTTTGATTGGTATACAAATAAACAAAAAGCGGTAGTCGATGCTGACGCTCAAAAAAGTTTTAAGATGGCAATCAAGAGTAGTGCGCTCAGGATATTTTCTCTGGCAGTATTAACTTTAATTGGACTAGGTTTGTTAGGACTTGAACCAGCTGCGCTGATTTTGAGTTTGGTAGTTGGACAAGTTGGATTTATATTGGATAAGTTAAGGCAAAAATAATGGCAAGTGGCGAATTAACATCTAGCGCTTATATTAAGCACCATCTTCAGAATCTAACCTACGGAAAGTTTCCTGACGGTCATTGGGGTTTTGCAGAAAATGCCATTGAAGCTAAAGAGATGGGATTTATGGCGCTGCATGTCGATACACTTGGATTTTCATTTGTATTAGGTGCTTTGTTTTTGTTTTTGTTTGCCAATGCAGCTAAACGGGCATCTATTGATGCACCAAGCGGTTTCCAGAATTTCATAGAAAGCATAATCGACTTTATTGACGATAATGTTCGCGGCTCATTTAAAGGACAAAATCGTATGGTAGCTCCCTTAGCGCTCACAACCTTTATTTGGATAATTTTAATGAATACGATGGATCTAGTGCCTGTTGATTGGCTGCCTGTGTTAGCCCAGAAGATCGGTGCAATATTTGGCATTGACCCTCAACATGTATTCCTAAAAGTAGTGCCAACGACAGACCCTAATATGACATTCGGCATGTCGATTGGTATTTTCCTGTTAATTCTTTTCTATAGTGTCAAAGAGAAAGGATTGGGGGGATTTTTGGGCGAACTAACTTTACATCCATTTGGTAAATGGATGTTACCCGCTAACTTATTTTTAGAAGGGGTGAACTTACTGGCTAAGCCAGTTTCGCTTGCGTTACGATTATTTGGTAATATGTACGCAGGTGAGATGATCTTCATTCTAATTGCACTGTTGCCATTCTGGATACAGTGGAGCCTGTCTTTACCGTGGGCTATTTTTCATATCTTAATCGTATTATTACAGGCATTTATCTTTATGACTTTAGTAATCGTTTATATGGATATGGCACACCAAAAGGAGCATTAATTTTTTTTATAGTTTTTATATGTAGGAGTACAAAATGATTACAGAAGTACAAGCAACATTATTTGTGGCAGGGGCAATCTTAATGGGTCTAGGCGCATTAGGCGCAGCTGTGGGTATCGGTATTCTAGGTGCAAGATTCCTGGAAGGCGCTGCTCGCCAGCCAGAACTTATTCCAATGCTAAGAACACAAATGTTCATCGTTATGGGACTTGTTGATGCGGTGCCTATGATTGCTGTTGGTATATCGATGTATATCTTATTTGCGGTTGCTGGATAATTTGTTTTTTCAACTAAATAAAGGTATTTAGCTATGAATATTAACCTTACGCTAGTCGGAGAAACAATCATGTTTGCGATGTTTGTCTGGTTTTGCATGAAGTTTATCTGGCCACCACTTGTTGATGCGATGGCTGCACGTAAAAAGAGCATTGAAGATGGCTTGAAAGCAGCTGAGCGTGGCAAAGAAGAGCATGCACAAGCCAAGCAAAATGCTGAAGAGCTATTAGCCAGCACTAAAAACCAAGCAGCTGATATTATTGCTAATGCGGACAAGCAAGCAAATGTGATGATTGATAACGCTAAAGGTGCGGCTTCTGAAGAAGCTGATAAGATTAAAGTGCATGCGAAGGCAGAGCTTGATCAAGAAATTGTCAAAGCACGTAATGAACTAAAAGGCCAAGTTTCGACTTTGGTTATGCAGGGTGTTAATTCTGTCTTAGAAAAAGAAGTTGATACTAAGACGCATAAAGATATGCTTTCCAAACTGTCTAAATCACTATAGGTTAGAGCTATGGAACTATCAACAATTGCCAAGCCTTACGCACAAGCGATTTTTGAAATTGCAGAGAAAAATGGCTCTCTATCCGAGTGGAGCGCACTATTAAGCACTGCTAGTGCAATTATGGCTGACGACGCAGCACAAGCCTTCATTGCTTCCCCTGGTACAAGCAAGGAACAAAAGGTTGAATTGATTTGTGCGCTACTTGAAAAAGTAACCTCCAGAGAATTGAGCAAACAAGAGTCAGCATTTATAAATCTTATTCTTAATAATGGACGTACAGACGCTTTTGGCAGTATTGCCTCTGCATTTGATTCTGCAGTCTCCAATGCAAATCAGAGTAAGAGCTTTCAAGTTGTGAGTGCATTCAAGTTAACTGAGGCAGAAGAAAAGGCAATTGTTGATGATTTGACTAGCAAACACAAAACAACAGTAACTGTCGATACTGTCGTTGATGAGACATTAAAAGGTGGTGTGATTATCAAGGAAGGTGACAAAGTAATCGATACATCAATTAAGGCAAAAGTAGACGCGTTAAGTGTGTGCTTGTCTGTAAATTAATTATATATAGAGAGGTTAGTTATGCAATTAAACGCTTCTGAAATCAGTGATTTAATTAAAAAAGAAATAGAGGGTTTTGACTTTTCAGCAGAAGCCCGCACAGAAGGTACAGTAATCAGTGTGAGTGATGGAATCGTTCGTATTCATGGTTTAGCTGATGCACAGTTCGGTGAGATGCTAGAATTCCCCGGTAACACTTTTGGTCTAGCTCTTAACCTTGAGCAAGATTCAGTTGGTGCAGTTATTCTAGGTGACTACCTTCATATATCCGAGGGTGACACGGTTAAGTGTACAAATCGAATCATGGAAGTGCCAGTTGGCAGTGAACTTCTAGGTCGTGTTGTCAACCCGCTTGGCTTTGATCTTGAAGGTAAGGGTGAAATTAAAGCTTCTGACTCTCGTCCACTTGAGGTTGTTGCTCCAGGTGTAATTGAAAGACAATCAGTTAGTCAACCAATCCAAACAGGCATTAAAGCGATTGACTCAATGGTGCCAATCGGTCGCGGTCAGCGTGAGTTGATTATTGGTGACCGTCAAACAGGTAAAACTGCAGTTGCTATAGATACCATCATTAACCAAAAAGGCACTGGTGTTAAATGTATTTATGTTGCCATCGGTCAGAAAGCCTCTTCAGTTGCGGCTGTTGTTCATAAGCTAGAAGAACACGGCGCACTTGAGCATACTATTATTGTTTCGGCATCTGCGTCAGACTCTGCAGCGCTTCAGTACATTGCTCCATATGCTGGTTGTGCAATGGGTGAGTATTTTCGTGATCGTGGTGAAGACGCGCTTATTATTTATGACGACTTAACTAAACAAGCTTGGGCTTATCGACAAGTGTCACTTCTTTTGAGGCGTCCACCAGGTCGTGAAGCGTACCCAGGAGACGTATTCTATTTGCACTCTCGTTTATTGGAAAGAGCATCACGAGTGAATGCTGACTATGTAGAAAAAATAACTAATGGTAAAGTTAAGGGCAAGACGGGCTCTTTAACAGCGCTACCAATTATTGAGACACAAGCGGGCGACGTATCAGCTTTCATTCCAACGAACGTCATTTCAATTACAGATGGTCAAATCTTTTTAGAGACTGACCTATTTAACGCCGGCATTCGTCCTGCGATTAATGCCGGTCTGTCGGTTTCACGTGTTGGTGGTGCTGCCCAGACTAAAGTTATTAAGAAGTTAGGCGGAGGTATACGTCTAGACTTGGCGCAGTACCGAGAGTTGGCTGCGTTTGCTCAGTTTGCATCAGACCTTGATGCAGAAACCAAAGCACAAATTGATCGTGGTCAACGTGTCACTGAGCTGATGAAGCAAGCGCAATATTCACCTCTGAATGTTGCTGAAACTGCGGCATCACTTTTTGCTGCAAACTGTGGCGCTTTGGATGATGTTGAAGTTAATAAAGTGGTTGATTTTGAAGCGTCACTTTTGGCATATATGAATGCAAACCAAGCTGACTTGATGGCTAAAATCAATGAGTCTGGCGATTACAACGATGACATTGCCGCAGGACTTCAAGCAGCGATTGATGACTTTAAGGCTAACCATACTTGGTAGAAAACTATGGCAGTAGGTAAGGAAATTAGGACGCAAATCTCGAGTATTCAAAATACTCAGAAGATTACTTCAGCCATGGAAATGGTTGCTGCTTCTAAGATGAAAAAAGCACAGGATAGGATGCGGGCTTCACGTCCGTATTCTGAAAAAATCCTTAAGGTTATTGGACACTTAACTCATGCCCATTCTGAGTTTAAGCACCCTTATATGACAGCCTCTGGTGACCTTAAGCGTATTGGAGTTATCATTATCTCGAGTGATAGAGGTCTTTGTGGTGGTTTAAACAACAATTTGTTTAGAAGTCTTTTGAAAGATATAACCGTTTGGCAATCAGACAGTATTGAAATTGAACTCTGTACGATTGGTAAAAAGGCCACTTCATTTTTCAAAAATACTGGCCTAAACATTACATCTGTTTTGACTGATCTTGGAGACACCCCTCACTTTGATGACCTTTTAGGTGTGATTAAAGTAATGTTAGACCGTTATGATGCAGGTGAGCTTAATCAAATCATGATCGCTTACAACATGTTTGCAAATACCATGACTCAAGTTCCTACTGTTAAACAAATTGTGCCAATGGAGATCACTGAGATTGAAGGCATGGACCACTACTGGGATTATATCTACGAACCAGACGCCGAAGATGCATTAACTGCATTGTTGGTTCGCTATATCGAAGCCTTAGTATACCAAGGCATTGTTGAAAACATGGCTTGTGAACAATCATCCCGTATGATTGCGATGAAGAGTGCAACTGACAATGCTGGGGATATGGTTAAAGAGCTAAGGTTAATTTATAATAAGGCAAGGCAAGCTGCAATAACTCAGGAGATTTCTGAGATTGTTGGTGGTGCGGCTGCTGTTTAGAGATTTATAAAAAAGGAAAAGCAAATGAGTATAGGTAAAATTACACAAATTATTGGCGCGGTTATCGATGTCGAGTTTCCGTCAGACGCAATACCAAAAATATATAACGCCCTTCATGTAACTGAAACGAACCTTACTTTAGAGGTTCAGCAACAGCTCGGTGACAATATCGTGAGAGCGATTGCAATGGGAGGATCTGAAGGATTGAAGCGTGGACTAGAGGTCACTAACACTGGCAAATCTATCACTGTACCTGTTGGCGAAAAGACGCTAGGTCGCATAATGGATGTTCTTGGGAATCCAATTGATAATGCAGGTGACATTGGTCACAAAGAAGAATGGGAAATCCATCGTGCTGCCCCTCCTTACAACGAATTAGCACCTGCAGCAGAATTGCTTGAAACAGGCATTAAGGTAATCGACTTAATTTGTCCATTTGCAAAGGGCGGAAAGGTTGGTTTGTTCGGCGGTGCTGGTGTCGGTAAGACAGTCAACATGATGGAGCTTATTCGAAACATTGCGATTGAGCACTCAGGTTACTCAGTATTTGCTGGCGTCGGTGAACGTACACGTGAAGGTAACGACTTCTATCACGAAATGAAAGATTCAAACGTACTGAATAAGGTGTCTCTAGTTTATGGTCAGATGAATGAGCCTCCAGGAAACAGACTCCGTGTTGGTTTGACCGGTCTGACGATTGCTGAATATTTCCGTGATGAGGGTCGTGACGTACTTCTGTTTATTGATAATATTTACCGTTATACGCTTGCCGGTACTGAGGTATCAGCGCTATTAGGTCGTATGCCATCTGCGGTAGGTTACCAGCCAACACTTGCATCTGAAATGGGTGCACTTCAGGAGCGTATTACCTCTACCAAGACAGGCTCCATTACTTCAATTCAAGCGGTATACGTTCCTGCAGACGACTTAACCGACCCATCTCCTGCAACAACGTTTGCTCACTTAGATGCAACGGTAGTACTTTCGCGCCAAGTGGCTGAGCTTGGTATTTATCCTGCAGTAGATCCACTAGATTCAACTTCTCGCCAACTAGACCCATTAATCGTTGGCCAAGAGCACTACGATGTCGCTCGTGGCGTTCAACGTGTATTGCAGCGCTATAAAGAATTGAGAGATATTATTGCAATTCTTGGTATGGATGAGCTCTCTGAAGAAGACAAGCAAACTGTGTCACGTGCACGTAAGATTCAAAAATATTTGTCACAGCCCTTCTTTGTAGCGGAAGTGTTCACTGGTTCACCTGGTAAGTATGTATCATTAAAGGATACTATTTCAGGCTTTAAGGCTATTCTCGATGGCGAGCTTGATGCTGTTCCTGAGCAAGCTTTCTACATGACTGGCTCTATTGAGGAAGTAAAAGAAAAAGCAGCGGAGAAAGCGTAAATGTCAGTAATTCATGTTGATATAGTTAGTGCGACTGAGGAAATCTACTCAGGCGATGCAAACTGTGTGTTTGCACCTGCTACTATGGGTGAGATTGGTGTCTATCCTCAGCATGTGCCACTGATTAGTACACTTAAGCCTGGAGAGGTAAGAGTTGAAACAGAAAATGGCGTTGAGTCAATTTATGTCTCTGGTGGTATCGTTGAGGTTCAGCCACATACTGTGACTATCTTTTCAGACACCGCAATTCGCGCAAACGACTTAGACGAAGCTAAAGCTATTGAGGCCAAACAGCGTGCCGAGGAAGCAATGTCTAATGCACAGTCAGACCAAGAGGTCTCTACGACCCAAGCAGCGCTAGCTGAGTCTATGGCGCAACTTCAAATGATCAGTAAGATGCGCGGTAAAAAGCGTTAATAACCCTTAAATAGGATAGACTCAAAGTCAACAATCTTATTATCTACAACTTTAACGCCTTCTTCTTGAAGGCGTTTTATTTTGAGTCTGGAGCCACCTCCGAAACCACCTAAACCACCATTTGATTTCACCACTCTGTGGCAAGGAACTTCCGGTGCGAAGGGGTTTTTATTCATTGCATTGCCGACAGCTCGGTGTGCTTTAGGTCGGCCTACCATTTCGGCAAGACCACTATATGAAATCACTTTGCCAGAAGGAACCTGTTTTAAGGCTTCATAGCATTGAGATTGAAAAGATGTCATTAAAGATATGACTTCATTAAGTCGTCATACTTACTATGAGCCTTAAGTAGGCAATCACATACTTCTCTGACAGCACCATTACCACCCCTATTCTCTGTAATGAGTAGTGCGTGTTCCTTTACAAAAGGGTGGGCATTTGCAACCGCTATTGGTAGGGCGATTTTTTTCATGACCGTTAAGTCCACAACGTCATCACCAACAAAGGCTACCTGGTCGACATTCAAAGAAAGTGTCTCAAGGATTTGTTGCATTTTTATGTTCTTATCAGATTGACCTTGGTAATAGTGCTTGACTCCTAAACCTTCCATCCTATGAGCCACAGAAGGGGTATTTCTTGATGATATCACAGCAACCTCAAAGCCTGATGAAAGTAGCATTTTTATGCCATGACCATCCAACGCATTAAATTTTTTCAATTCGTTACCAGAGTCATCAAAATAGATGCCACCATCTGTTAAAACACCGTCAACATCCAATACTAGAAGTTTCACTTGTTTAGCTATTTCATTTGTGCCATCATTTAATTTCATGGTGTTTTATCTAGCCATTGATTTTTTTGTTGATGTATTTTTGTTGCGCAATTGACAGCACGTTGTTGGTAACCCAGTATAGTACCAATCCTGCTGGGAACCAAAAGAAAAAAATCGTAAACACAAATGGTAGCATCATCATAATCCTTGCCTGCATGGGGTCCGCCGGTGGTGGATTAAGACGTTGCTGAAACCACATCGAGGCACCCATAATTAACGGTAATATAAAGTACGGGTCCTTCATAGACAGATCTGGCAAATATAAGAATGGAGTTTGTCTCAATTCAACCAACTCTATGAGTACCCAGTAGACAGAAATAAAAACTGGAATCTGAACCAAGATAGGTAAACAACCTGCCGCAGGATTAATCTTCTCCTTTTTGTATAACTCCATGGTTTTTTTACCAATTTTTTGCTTATCTCCTTCATAAGTTTCTTTAATCTTTTGCAGCCTAGGGGCTAATTTTTTCATGCCTGCCATCGAGCGGAATGATTTCTCAGAAAGTTTATAAAAGGCCAGTTTTATAAGCAATGTTAAAGCAACAATAGACAATGCCCAGCTACCAATAAAGCCATTGATCCAGTGTAGAACTACCGACAGAGGCTTGGCAACAATATAAAGAAAGCCGTAGTCGACTGTTCTGTCTAGACCGGGAGCCAGAAGCTCCAGACGTGCATGTTCTTTAGGGCCAATATAGAGCTGGTTATTTGAAAGTGTTACTTGATTTCCAGGAGCAATTCTATAACTTGGATTAACCGTTGTCAGTAAATATTTATCATTACTGGATTTGGTTGAATAGGTATGCTTTTCGTTTTCGTTAGGAATCCATGCTGTAAAAAAGTAGTGCTGAAGCATTGCAGCCCAACCACCCTTGGAAACTGTCCTTGGTGTAGAATCAAAATCTTCGAAATCAATTTTTTCGAAAATCTCTTCGTCGTTATAAATCGCTCCACCAGAGTATGCTCGCATGCCAATAGCAAAACCTCCAGAGTCATCTACACTGTCACGCACTAGCTGAGTGTAACTGCTGACGGTTTGTTCAATGCCACTGTTATTAGTGATTTGATAGTCAACCTCAACAATATAGCTGTTAGGCTTGAAGTGGTAATTTTTAGTTACAACGACACCGTTGTCACCTTGCCAAGTGAGTGGCACAATTAGTTCGCCACTATCCCCTAGGAAGTAGTCTTGTCGCTCAGAGGAGTATTCTGAATGGTGGGTTGGCATCTGATCAGCCGGCAGAAGGCCACTTTGTGCTTGGAAAATACTTCCAGTATTGTTGCTTAGTAATTGAAATTTTTCTTCTGAGTTTAACTCTTTTGGGTACTTATTTAGGTAGGCATTAATTATTGTTCCACCTTTATGTGAAATTTGTAATGTCAATAAATCTGTAGTGACAGTTGTATATGGTCCTTGGTCAATCGACTGACTCATTAATGGCGTTGTATCTTCGATGATAGTAGCAGCAGCGCTAGGTACATCTGAGACTTCAGGAACATCAATGGAGTTGTATTGTGAATCAGAAGCAACAATACTGGTTTGAGTTATAGTATTGCCATTCTCGTCAGTTGCTTTAGTGAGTTCCCATTTATCCCAAAGAAGAAATACAGTTAAGGAGATTGCGATAAAGAGGAATATTTTTTGAGTATTCATGGCCATTTTCTTGGTTTCAATTAGTTAGGTAGTTTTTTAGGCACCGGGTCAAATTTTGCTTCAGACCAGGGATGGCATTTGCTGATTCTTTTTGCGCCAAGCCCTATGCCTCTAACTGCGCCGTGAGATTTGATGGCTTCAAAGGTGTATTCTGAGCAACTAGGTATATGTCGGCAGTTGTTGCCAAGTAATGGGCTAATTAGCCACTGGTAGCCCTTAATGAATATAAGTAATATGTATCGCATTATGATTTAAGACCCTGCTTAGCGTTTTGTAACAAAGATAGTAGATCTGATGCCAATTCTTGGTTGTTCGTATTGGGCATTTTTTTTATCATCACTACAAAGTCCAGAAGATCGAAATCATCTCGATGCTGTCTAAAGGTTTCTCTCGCTAAGCGCTTAAACAAGTTTCGATCAACCGCTCTTTTGCATATCTTTTTAGAGATTGCGAGACCTAGCCTTGAATTTGCGTGCCCAGAAGGACTGGCTATCAACTTCCAAAACCTGCCATCAGAGTGTATACCCTGTTGGAAAATATGAGCGTAGTCTCTAGCCTTGGTTATACGCGCACCTTGAACGAGCGAGCGATTCATTATATTAGGCGGCTAATCGTTTGCGGCCTTTTTTTCTACGTGCGCTTAGGATGGCACGACCAGCACGCGTCTTCATTCTGGCTCTAAAGCCATGGTTACGTTTACGTTTTAGTACGCTCGGTTGAAATGTTCTTTTCATAATGAATATCTACTAACAAAAAACCTGAAATTTTACCATACTTGGTCAAAGTCATTATATTTGTTAAATGACAGTTTATATGCTATAAAATCCTTAATAAACTCAAGCTTTGATAAAGATGTGGATAATGAAACAGGTATATAATTAAAATACCTGTCATATGAGTCAATAACGATTGATCAGATGGTTGAAAAATGTACGTCTTGCCCCTAAGTAGTCATCCTAGTGCTTTTGCTCCTTGGGTTTTTAATTAAAGCGACAAGGATGATGTTGTTAATAATGTATTAATTTGATGAGGTTATATGACTAATAATATTCTTGATGTATTAACTTTCATGTTCGATATTCTGTTTGAGTCTGCAGAACAGGATTCAGCACAAGAGGTGGATGACGATCTTTTAAAGTCTCATCTATCAGATGCTGGATTTGATGATGATCGAATCGAAAAGGCATTGAATTGGCTGGAAAATATTGCCGCACTTCAGGATGGAAATATTGCCGCCTTCGATACCACGCATAATTCTATGCGTATCTACAATGAGTTAGAAAAAAACAAACTCGATGCAAAGGCCAGAGGTTTCATTATGTTCATGGAAAATATGGGTCAGTTAAGTGCGAGTCAGCGAGAAATGGTTATTGATCAAGTGATGTCATTGGAAGACTCGAAATTGACTATTGATGATTTGAAGTGGGTTGTTATGATGGTCATTGGAAATAGTATCGAGGCGTCCGTTTCTGCTCAGTGGATTGAGTCTGTTGTGTTTGATGATGACAACCCTACTCTACAGTAGGACAATTTATGTCAAAAAATCTCGTTATTGTCGAGTCCCCGGCGAAGGCAAAAACGATTGAAAAGTTTCTAGGCCCTGACTATATTGTTAAGTCAAGTATAGGCCACATTAGAGATATGCCTAAGAAAGATATGGGCATTGACTTAAATAATAATTTTCTTCCCACTTATGTAGTCAGTGGCGACAAAAAGAAGATAGTTTCAGACCTTAAAAAATCAGTCAAAGCGGCTGAAAAAGTCTATCTTGCTACGGATGAAGACCGTGAAGGTGAAGCGATAGCTTGGCATCTACAGCAAGCATTGTCACTAGCAGAAGATACCCCAAGAATTGTCTTTCATGAGATTACCAAAGGCGCCATCAATGATGCCATAACTAACCCCAGAACAATTAATGCAGATCTTGTGGACGCACAGCAAGCAAGGCGCATTATTGACCGACTGGTCGGATTTGAAATTTCTCCTGTGTTGTGGCGCAAAATTTCTGGTGCACGTTCAGCGGGAAGAGTGCAATCCCCCGTTGTTCGATTAGTGGTTGAAAGGGAGCGTGAAATTACAGCACATAGTACTGTCAGTAGTTATAAAGTTAAGGCAACTCTGACTGATGAGACGAATGAATTGTTTGAAGTGAAACTCAATGAAGATTTTGCTACCCAAGAAGATGCGCAAAATTTTGTAGAGGGTATGTTAGAAGCTACCATGAAGGTTGTTTCCGTAGAAACGAAGCCTTCTAAACGTTCCCCTAAAGCCCCTTTTATTACCTCAACTTTGCAGCAAGAAGCATCTCAAAAGTTGGGTTTTTCTGTGAAACAGACAATGTCGATTGCACAGAACTTATATCGCGAAGGTGCGATTACTTATATGCGTACTGATTCATTGAACTTATCAGAGGAAGCAATCACTGCTGCTCAAGAAGCTATAGTGTCATCCTATGGTTTAGATTTTCATCAAGCTAGGAGATATAAAACCAAATCATCTAGTGCTCAAGAGGCACACGAGGCGATCAGGCCGACAGATTTAACCAAGCCAAGCATTTTGGGTTTAGATAATCAATCAGCCAAGCTATATTCTTTGGTATATAAGCGCACATTGGCATCCCAAATGAGTGACGCACAATTACAAAAAACTAAAATCAATATCGATATATCAAACCGAAATGAGCACTTTATTGCTGATGGAGAAGTGTTGTCCTTTAGCGGCTTTCTTAAAGTTTATGACTATATGGCTGCTGAGGATAAGCTACTACCAAGGCTTGATGTGGGGGAGTCTTTGTCGTTGGTTGATTTAATTTCAAGAGAATCATTCTCTCGGGCAAAGCCGAGATATACAGAGGCGTCATTGGTGAAAGAAATTGAACAGATGGGTATTGGAAGGCCATCCACTTTTGCAACGATGATTACCACGGTGCAGGACAGGAATTACGTTATAAAAGAGAGCCGTGAAGGTGTTCAGCGTGACTACCAGCAAATTGAGATTGTGGACGGTGTCATTTCAGAGTCAACTCAAAGTGAAACTACTGGCGTCGAAAAAAACAAGTTATTTCCAACAAGCGTTGCCTATATATTGGTTGACTTTTTATTGAACAATTTCAAGAATATTATCGGTTATGAGTTTACTGCTAATCTTGAACGTGACTTTGACAAAATTGCAGAAGAGTCTAAACCCTGGACTGGTGTTGTCCGAAATTTTTATGATCCATTTCACAAGCAAATTGAGCTTGCAAAAGATGTTTCCCGAGATGAAACACATGGCAATAGAGAATTGGGTGAAGATCCTGCCACTGGTAAAACTGTGAGTGTTCGTTTTGGGCGTTATGGGCCATTCGCACAAATTGGTCATCAGGATGATGAAGAGAAGCCGACTTTTGCCTCGTTGAGAAAAGGACAAGATATCGAAACTATCACTTTTATCGAGGCTCTAGAGCTTTTTAAAATGCCAAGAATTTTGGGTGAGACAGGTGAAGGTGAAACCGTTAAGGCCAACTATGGGCGCTTTGGTCCCTATATTCAGTATGGAAAAAAATACGTCTCTTTGAAAGATGTCTCACCTGAAGAAGTTACACTTGAAACTGCTTTGGAGTTAATTGCTTCCAAAGAGAAGTTTGACGTTGAAAGGGTTATTAAAGTTTTTGATGATTCCGATATTCAGATTCTGAAGGGTCGTTTTGGACCCTATATTTGGAATGGGAAAAAACGCGGAAAAGGACAAAAAAACGTCACTGTTGAAAAAGTATTTGGAGACAAGGCGCCAATCGATTTGACACTTGAAGAGTGTAAAAAAGCTATCGAGGGTAAAGACAAAGCTAAGGCAAAAAAGCGTAAAAGAAAAGCTGATTCTAAAAAAGCAAACTCATCAAATCAATAAGTTGTAGCTGTCCGATTGTCTGGTAATTCTTTCTAGGCTGTGGGAAAATCTCTATTTTAAATAAAATAATGGTAGCGAAAATATGACGAAGGTTAAGATTTGTGGTTTTACGAATGCCGAAAATGCCCTGCAAGCTGCACTTGCAGGCGTAGATGCTATTGGCTTGGTGTTTTATGATAAATCTCCACGCCATGTCAACATAGACGTGGCTCGTGAAATTGTTGCTGCACTCCCTCCTTTCGTCAATAGGGTCGGTTTGTTTGTTAATGCTAATCCAAGCCTGATCGATGAAGTGCTCTGTGAAGTTGCACTGGATACATTACAGTTCCATGGAGACGAGACTGTCAATGAATGTATGCAATATGATATGCCTTTCATTAAGTCGGTTGGGGTTTCTTCAGAGACTGATCTTAAAAAGTTTGCCAACGACTTTTCTAAGGCCAGTGCTTTATTATTGGACTCTTATAGTTCCAATACCTATGGCGGCACAGGAAAGCCTTTCGATTGGTCCCTAGCATGCGTTGAAATTGACCTACCTGTGATTCTTGCAGGTGGTCTAAACCCAAATAATGTAGCTGAAGCCATCAGCCAAGTGAAGCCTTACGCAGTGGACGCCTCAAGTGGTGTTGAAAGTGCAAAAGGTGTTAAAGATATTGATAAAATAAAGTCTTTTATTATTAACATTCGTTCATGAGTTATAACCTACCAGACGAGAAAGGTCACTTTGAGCAATACGGCGGTGTTTTTATTGCAGAAACACTAATGACAGCTGTAACAGAACTCAAACATGCCTATGAAAAATACAAAGACGACGCCGACTTTATAGCCGAATTTGAAAACGACCTTAAGCACTATGTTGGCCGTAAAAGTCCACTATATCACGCAAAAAATTTAAGCAAGCAGTTGGGTGGTGCTCAAATCTATTTAAAACGAGAGGATTTAAACCACACCGGCGCTCACAAAATAAACAATACCATCGGACAGGCGCTACTGGCTAGTCGGATGGGGAAAACAAGAATCATTGCCGAGACTGGTGCAGGGCAACACGGTGTAGCTTCAGCTACCGTTGCTGCAAGGCTCGGTTTAGAGTGCGTAGTGTATATGGGTGAAGTTGATGTTGCCCGTCAAGCTCAAAATGTTTATCGTATGAAGTTACTAGGTGCGACAGTTGTTCCAGTCACCGCGGGGTCACGAACCTTGAAAGATGCGCTGAATGAAGCAATGCGTGATTGGGTAACTAATATTGACGATACTTTTTATATTATTGGTACTGTTGCAGGGCCGCACCCCTATCCAATGATGGTAAGAGATTTCCAGTGCGTTATTGGTAAAGAGGTAAAAGAACAGTTTGGTGCCCAGGTTGGAGGCTTGCCAGATGCATTGGTTGCCTGCGTGGGAGGCGGCTCAAATGCGATCGGACTTTTCCATCCTTTTATTGATGACGCCTCAGTTAAGTTCTATGGTGTTGAGGCCGCAGGTTACGGTATTGAAAAGGGACCCGTTGCTCACGCAGCTCCTTTGTGTGCAGGCAGTGTTGGTGTCTTGCACGGCAATAGAACTTACCTTATGGAAGACTCAAATGGGCAAATAATCGAAGGCCACTCTATTTCCGCTGGGCTTGATTACCCTGGTGTTGGTCCAGAGCACGCTTACCTAAAAGATACTGGAAGGGCTGAATATGTGTCCATTACAGACAAAGAGGCATTAGAGGCTTTTCATTTACTAACAAGGGTTGAAGGCATATTGCCAGCACTAGAATCTGCACACGCTGTCTCTTACGCTGTTAAGTTGGCTCAAGAATGGTCAAGTGACAAAAACATAGTTATCAACCTGTCTGGACGTGGTGATAAAGACATGCACACTGTTGGCGAAATTGAGGGTCTTGAATTCTAACAAGCAGGTTAGATATTAATCAAAAATTCTGTCATAATAATCTTACTCTAGTGATTTTAATGAGTGCTCTATAGGAGAAATTATGCAAGAGGAAAAATCGGTTCTGAGAGAACGAGCAGGCATCTTTGCTATTTATCTTATTGTATTGTTCATTAATGCTTTTGTTGATTTAGGCCACAAAATCATCATTCAGAATACAATTTTTATGATCTATGGTGAGCAAACACAGCTTATTTTAACTGCCATAGTGAATGCTATGATTCTTGTTCCTTTTATCCTCCTATTTACTCTTTCTGGCCATCTTTCTGACAAGTTTGCCAAGCCTCATATAATGCGCTGGAGTGCTTTTGCAGCTGTTTTAATTACATTGGCGATTACCTATTGTTATTATCAAGGAGCCTATAAATCTGCATTCGGTTTTACACTGCTTCTTGCAACTCAGAGTGCTATCTATTCCCCAGCTAAGTATGGCTATATTAGAGAGTGCTTAAAGAAGGCTGGATTGAGTATAGGTAACGCTTACGTTTCTGCAGTCACCCTGACATCAATTTTATTGGGTACGGTCTTTTTCTCTTATCTGTTTGAACTTTATCTAGGACTTAAGCAATACTCAACACCCGAGGAAATATTGATTCATATCGCTCCAGTTGGTTGGGTCTTGGTCGGTCTGTCAATGGTTGAATTGTTGGCAACCTTTGGGGTCCGTTTTTACGCTACTAAATTTAGTGAAGTGAAGTTGTCAATTCAAAAACTGATTACGCTTCATTACTTAATGAGCAATATTCGAGCCATAAAAGGAAACCAAATCATTTGGTTTTCGATATGGGGGACGGCTATTTTTTGGGGAATGTCTCAAAACCTTGTTGCAGTTATTCCTTCGCTTGCTAAAGCTAATTTGGGAGTTCAAAGTCCGCTTATGGTGAACGCGATGTTGGCGCTCTCAGTTATAGGAATCATGGTAGGGGCTTATTTTTCTGCAAGAAAAAGCATCAACTCGGTGAAAGTTAATAACATATATACCGGCTCGACTACGATTACAGTTTGCGCGATTTTAGTGCCTATTGTGTCCGCCTTAGGCTTTATACCAAACTCTACGGCTTTAATAATAGTATCAACCTTAATTCTGCTGTTTGGCATTGGTGCAGGTATGATGCTGGTTCCGCTCAACGCTCTGATTCAAGCTCACTCAGCTAAGGATGGCTTGGGAAATGTATTGGCAGGTAAGAACTGGATACAGAACATGGCTATGATTGGTCTTTTATTGCTTACAGTGTTACTCGCCAAATCTAACGTGAGTAGTGTATATATACTTTACTTGAATGCCTTGATAGCGGTAGTTGGATTTACTGTTGTACTTAAAAGACTAAAAGCGATTCTATAGTAGTGCGACAAATCGCCGGTTATCTTTTGTTTGTATGGCGTTATCGATTAAAGGTAAAAGGCATCGAGAACCTTCCAAAAGCTGCACCGGTGTTGCTTTTAGGGAATCATATTAGTTGGATAGATTTCGCTCTAATACAGTGGGCAACCCCAAGAACAATTCGATTTATAGTGCACGAAGATTACTACAACATGCCAATTTTTAAGTGGGTTCTGATAGCCGTAGGTGCTGTTCCGATCAGACCATCAAATAGTCGCAATGCAATGCAGAATATTGTGAGTTTATTAAATAAAAATTGTGTGATTGGTTTGTTTCCTGAAGGAGAAATTTCTACCAACGGTGAGTTGTCTGATTTGAAGAGGGGTTTTGAAAAGATATTGTCTGAATCTAGGGATGACGTCATTGTGGTTCCTTTTGCAATTAACGATATGTGGGGCACTTTTTTCTCAAAAGCACCAAAAGCGATCAAAAAGAAACAAAAGTTTTGCTTTAGAAGGGATATTCATATTAATATTGGATCACCCTTAAATGCTAACGCAACCAGATCCGAAGTTAAGAAGTCTATTAGCAATTTACTCATTTAATGGTAATATCAGTTCTATTTTCAAAACAATAATTAATTAAAAGGTGATGTTATGAAAAAGATAATAGTAGTTGGTGCGACAGGTAAACTCGGCAAAGAAGTTGTTGAAGGCTTGGAAAAAGATTATGAGGTCGTCCGTGCCGGACGTTCAGGCCCTGATCTTAAGCTAGATGCTTTTGATTTTTCAAGTGTCAGCAAAGTGTTTGCTAGCGTCGGCTCTTTTGATGGATTAGTGTCTTGTATTGGTGGAACGCCTTTTAAGCCGTTTGAAGAACTTACCATGGAAGATTTTGCGACTGGGCTATCGACCAAATGTTTGAGTCAATTAAATTTAGCGAAAGCAGCCATTCCGTTTTTGAGTGAGAACGGGTCAATCACATTAACAAGTGGCATTATAGGTGATGAGCCTCTTCTTGCGGGAGCATGCGCTGCTGCTGCAAACGGCGCTCTGAATATGTGCGTATCAACTTTGGCCGCAGAGTATGCAGGTAAACTTCGAATCAACATTGTGTCACCATCGATTATTGAAAATTCCGTAGATTATTATGGAATGCTTTTCGATGGCTTTGAGCCAACATCAAAAGAAAGCATCATTCAT
>Ga0208879_1001327_pt1 | contig 23571 bp, 26 predicted proteins | sample Knorr_S15_td_Bot_FD_185605 | JGI IMG/M metagenome (GOLD analysis project Ga0208879, IMG submission 185605) | Marine microbial communities from Southern Atlantic Ocean transect - Knorr_S15_td_Bottom_ad_5009_LV_A (SPAdes) (version 2) | ecosystem: Environmental > Aquatic > Marine > Oceanic | place...
AATCAAAACTTGTCTTGGAGTATGGTTGTTCAATTGGAATTATTACGTCATATTTGGCTGATAGTCATGATATGGTATTTGGAATTGATAGATCATTTAGTGCACTTTGGTATGCAAAAAAATCTTTCAAAAACAATCTTGATTACATTGTAGCTGATTCATTATCTCCTGTTTTTGGAAAACTTCAATTTGATTTAATCCTTGCATTAAATGTTTTAGAATTAATAGAACCTGTTAATCTGCTGAAACAAGTATCAAAACAAATCTCCACTGGCTATTTTGTCATCTCTGATCCATATGACTTTGATAGAGGTACAAATTCTGTTCGAAAACCTGTAGATGAATCAACACTACGCACAAATTTGTTGAATTTGGGATTTAAAATTTCATCAGACACAAAAAAACCATCTCATATCCCTTGGAATTTAAAACTTAATCCACGTGCTACTTTGAACTATAAGGTAGACTTGATTATTGGTAAAAAGAATTAATATTAATATGCAATCAAGCCTCATACAGTACACTTGTGTTTTCATTGTGGAAAAAAATTCAAAGTTACTAAACCTACCATTGGTGTGACACTTGATTCAAATATGACATTAGAATCATAAACTAATTACAGGAAAAAAACAAGATTCTAAATCAACAATTCATTTCATCAGAAAGCATTCTTTTTCCATTGGATTTTACCTCAAAAGCACGAGAACATCGCTTACATACAAGTAACATAGATTCAGTCAGTTCTAATTTGATGGAGTGGTCATCACGTAGACATAATGGACACAAATTGGAGTTATTGACATCAAATAGCATCTAACAATATTGTATAATTATTGCATATACTTTTTTCTAAGACTAGTTTAAGGAATAATCAGTTTTTCTCGTGTTCTTGTTAGTTTCTTTATCTTTCCTAGTTTGAGTTTGGTTGCTTTCTTGGCAATTTTGGTATGATCTGCATTTTTAGTCGTGGTCAGGTATAGAAGGTGGTCCTTATCCAAGGGAATGACAATACGTGCTATCTTGCCGTACTGTGCAATTACATATTCACCTTTACCAATCTTCGAGGCAAATTCATTTCGTACCGACCAAGCTCGTGAAGCTGATTCAATTGATCTTAGACTTTCTCGTTGTGTCAGAAGATTTTTTGCATTTGGTCTGTGTTGGTATACTTTACCTCACCTAACATATTACAAACTGTGGCAAATCTAATGTCAGGACTTATTTTTAGAGCCTTCTCTACCAAATCAAGATATGGAAATCCCATAAGATAATTATGTGATGATAAAACTTAAAGGATCTTTTTCATCGCAAAATATCTAAGATAGCCTTGAAATGAATTTGTAGATTTCCTTCTCCTTCTTGATTGCGCTTCCCAATTTTCGCAAATCCTTTTCATCTATCATCAAAGGAACTCGACTAAATCTTCCTTTGTTGTAGGAACAGAACCTAATCGCTTTATCACCATTATCAAACTGTAAAAGCTGGACAGTTGGTTCGTGATATTTGGAAGTGATGGACGCCTCTTGTACTACCATTCCATTGCCCCAGGGCATTTTGAATGGACGTGGAATTTTTCTCATTAAACAAAGAACTATTCCATTTTAGTTAAATCAGATCCTGAAAATTCTTAATTCATAGATTATCTTGAACGCTTGTGAAAATTTACACAGCAATCGCAGTCATTCATTATGCATTCTTGAGCAATAAAATGGCCACAGATTTTACATTCACAGTGTATTTTCATATTTTCTAATAGGACTAGAATTTAAAAAATATTGGATGGTAAACTCTATGCATGATTATGCACGAGTTTTAGAATTCCATCTATGGTTTGGGTTTGGTCACATGTATTGTCCATGGTTGCAAGTAGCAAAAACCCATCTTCTAATGGCACTGTTACTCTTTTCAACTTCTCATAAGCAGTTAATGTGTAAAGTCCCTTTCCAATTTTTTTAGCTATGGTTTTTCTAGCATGTAACCATGCTTGAGCTGCACTTTCCAAATTTTCTTTCGTTTCTTCTGTGGTAAGAAATTTTTCAATACCTTCACTCTGTCCTGTAACTTCAATATCTCCAACCATGTTGCATATGGTCGTAAATCTGATATTCTTATCATTGTTCATGATGGTATCAATAAGCTGTTGATGATTCATTAGTATACCATAGTGATAATGACAGAAATACTTTGTGCGTTTTGAATTATTTTTGGAATCCTTAAATAATATTTTAGACAATAATCACATATGCCAATATTAGAAGACTTTTGTATTGATAAAGAACCAATCGGCAAGATAAAGCATGCAGATGGTGAGCATTTTCATTTTGTTTGGCCATCACAAGGACTAGTTGAAGCATCAAAGGATGATAAGACGTTAGCTGCTTACAAAGCAAATGGAGAAGAGATGGTACCACTAGGTGTTAGCGGTACTATGGTTGCAATTGATTGGGATTCTTGTATAGGCGATGGTGCATGTATTGAGGCATGTCCAGTACAGGTATTTCAGTGGTATAGAACCGAAAAAAATATTCCGGCAATTGATGCAATTCATGAGACCTTTGAAGGAACAGGTAGTGATGTAAAAGAGGAGCGAAAAGATTTCTCAGACAAAGCAGATCCAATCAGAGAACATGATTGTATTTGGTGTATGGCATGTGTATCTGTATGTCCTCCTCAGGCTGTTCTAGTTGATCAAGGTCTTCAGGAATGGCATGAAAAAGCAGCAGGAACTTTTGTGGTAATGCCTTCAAGTGGTGCCGGACCACACAGTCACGATTAAAGATTTATTTATAAAAAAAGTTGCAGGTGTCAAACTGATTTTGTGATTATTCGTTATTTTGTTTTGCTAAAAAATCCATGAAAGACTCTCCCTCATATTCTACATAATCATCTATAATTTCAGTCTCCATATCAGTTAGAAAATGATCATACACTGTTTCACGTTCATGCTTTAATGGAGTTGGACAAAAACACATCTCAGACCATTGGATTACATTTGGTTCAGTGATTTTAGCACATTTCATAGAATTAATTATTTCATTACCATCAGGTTTCTCATTCTGAATTGTACCATCAGTTAGTTTTTGATAAAATTCTCCCATCTTTTCTTCAATGTATCTGGCCTTAACGGAATGAATCATTATGAATTTTTTTATTGCAGATTAATATTAATTCTTTTTACATAGGTTAGAATCCAAATGGATTAGAAACTATTTCTGATTATTTTCGTTCAGAATCTCAGCAAACTCATCCATTACCTTATTGATACTTTGCTCGATCTTCAGCTTTGCTAAAAAGCCTAAAAGATTCAACTTTCCTGCTAATGTAAAGTCACCTTCAACAATTATTTTTGTTCCCTCACTAGTTTCTTCATAAGTCTCAACTATGTGGCTACCCTTTGCATCTCCTTTAAGAATAAAGACTTCGTGCTTGTCTGTGGGTTGTAGTACATGTTTTACCTTCTGTGTAATGTCTCGTCCAGCCATTCGTACTAACTCTTCAGTAATAATGGAATTGTCTTTTTGTGAGATAATCTTTATTGATTTGAATATTTGAGGAAGTTTTGATGGCAGGTTTTCAAAATCAGTAATAGTGAAAAAAACTTTGTCCTTATTGGCTTTGATAATTTTCTCAACTTTTACTTTTGGCATATTATTTTTTAGATATGTTTTGTATAAATCTAAACCCTAAAATGATTATATGAAAATTTATCAAGGAGTAAAAATAACAAAATTAAATTCAGAATACTTTGGGTTTTCTTTATTTTTAAATGCTAAAAATTGCCAACTAAAAATATCATTAACAGAATCTTCATCAATCTCTCTAAATCGTTAAAGTATAGGAATTCATCAAGGAATAATTATCGATTTCATCATATTGCGTTGCATTTTAGTGAGAAATGTAATGAGTTAGTTTAGAATAACCAACGTCTTATCACGAAAAAAAAGAAAGAATCAACTGAATGGGATTTGATGGACAAATCGTTACTATTAGACTTGAAAGACCAAGAGGAGGTGAAAGATGAATGAGTAAATTAGCAGATTACCAAACAATTGGAGATAGTGCATCACTTACAAAGATTGGCGAAAAGGCCTTCACTATCATTGATATCCGGGACTCTGATTATACACAAGGAACTGAAGTCACACCAGGAGTTAAAATCACAACTGCTGAGAGTTTTGACATTGATGGTATTCCAATGTCTAAATTCCATACAACCAGAGTTGCAGTAGTTCAGAGGTTATCAAACCAAGTTCTCAGAAAAGATGTCAATGTGGAGAAAAACCCCCTAGGACCAGTCAAATGTGTATCTCAAACAGCAGCTAACGGAAAGAATTTCTTCAATCTAGTAGACGCTTAGATCCTCAAAGCTTTAAAGCTCAGACCTCTTTTTTTCTAATATTTCTTGGGCTTTTTTCCCTTTTTCTTTTCTTGTTGTTTACGCTTGTATTTCTTAACTCGTTGTTGTTCCCTTCCCCTCTTTTCTCCTTTTTGTAATCTCCCTGATTTTCTCTTAGCTTTTTTCTTTGTCATCTTTTTCCTCTTTTTTTAATATCCTTCTTCTTCTGTATCTGGTTCAGGAGATGCCTTGTCCAAAGTCATATCAGCTCCTTGACAAGACGTACATTTTTCTATCATACCAAATTCATTCCTTAACTTTCCTGTTCCATCACATCTTAAACAAGTCAATCTGTTCTAATCCTCCATTATTGTGATAATTATTACAGGTTTCACAAATTTTCTTCATCATTCTATTATTTTAGGAATTTTCAGTATTAGGTTTCTGGATAGAATTTCTTTATACATTTAGAGTATTCCTGACAACAGGTGTCGTTTGGTTTTCCACATCTCATGCATTTTGCCATAAGAGTTCATCTTCTCCATGATAACCAATCCGACAGTTTTCCCACTGGCTTTTCATAAATGATTCTGAATATCCTGCTGAGAGTTCAAGTTTCTTATTTCTCTGGATAATTTTATCTAGAAAATGTTCTGTTGCAAGCTTGTCATGTTTGGAGGAATTGCAAGAAGTACACGCTGGAACCATGTTATGTTTCTCAGTTGCGTAGATGTAGTTCCAAGAAATAAAGTGATCCTGAGCAAACTCTGTTCCCTTTTCATTACAGTAGAAACATCTGTTCTTTGCTATTCTGACATTCTCTAAAGAGTCTATTTTGTTTAGTGCAGGTCTTTTCTGTTTCTCCTCTAATTTTCCCGGAATGTCAGGTGAGTTATTGAATCTCCCTAGAAATAACGATAGTTCATGGTTCAATGCTTTTGTAAGCTGATTCTTGTGTTCTTTGAGGTATTTTACATTCTCTTTGGAGATTATGAACGTGTAGAGTTTTGTCCTAGTGTAGATGTTGCAGTCCTTTAGTAATAATTTGAAAACTGTGGTATTAATTCCATCTTTGACAAGTCTGGTTCTTGCATCTTTGTATTTGTCCTTTGAGTATTCCTTTTTTGTCAAAAGCAACAATTATCAAAACATAGAGATTACACACTGTACACTTCTAGTGGCTTTATACTAACAATATCATATATGTAAATAATTTTATAGTAAATCTATTCAATTAGTATTACTGGCTTGAATGGCTTTGCATGTCTAGCTTTTCCTTTAGGATCATAGATATCTTCATCATCTTCTGCAAATACAGAAACTTCAACACCGCATAGAAAATCAACATCAATACGCTTAATTTAACCAGTATAATGAAAAATCCATGCTCAAATCATTAGCAGAATATAACATTTCAGAATCATCTTCAGCTGACATTAATAATATCACGTGGTCACAAAGAAATCCAAGAGATATAGATATCCCAAAAAAGAGAAAAACAAGAAAAATTTCTCCAACAAATATCATTTACACGACTAAGATCAAAATCAAAGAAGCTGTTAAAATCTCTATAGTTAAAGAAAATGATAAACCAAAAAAGAAGAATACATATGAAAAATTTCAAAATGCATCTGTAACTATTTGTAAAATAGAACAGGGATTTTCAAGAAAAGGACGATAAAATACAACAAATCATTTAGTTTTTACATCACTATATTGGTAATTTGTTGCGTGATTCCAAAAATCGCGATTACCAAATCGGGTAATCGAAACGCAATTATGAAGAACGGATTCTCTCCATTCTTCATGAGATTGGAAGGGCCTATTCAGTTCTTTCAATCTCACTTTTGATAAATTTTTGATATATAGTCCAGGTGTCACTAAATGCTTAAGTTCAAAATTTCCACAGAAAATTTATGACCGCTGATAAAAAAATGAAAATCATGTGCAAGTGGTGTAATGTTTCTAAAACATGTCACATCGTTAGTCAAGAAATTACAGATCATCATGGAAACTATGGGATAGATAGTGTTATGATGGCCAAAGTCAAAATTCACAAGCATTTCAAAGGAAAAAATTACTGCAAAGGCTCAGATAGAACAATTACTCTACCTCTAGATAAGATACTAAAAAATAATGAAAAGAATAGTCTATGAAATTTTTAGTTGTAAAGATATTGGTCTTTGATGATATCGTTTCAGAATTTGATTAATACTTTCTAACAGCGTGAAAATTTTTGGATAGTTAGTATTAGATAACAAATCATTTTTGATTACATTAACATAATGTCTTTTCTGTTTTACCTGACGTAGTTTCTTTGATTTGGAGGCATCATAATTTTTTAAATCACTCAAGTTTGCGGAAATATCACATAGTTTGATCAGTTTTGCATCAAATGATGCTTCTTGGAGTTGTTTGGAATATGCTTTCTCTCTTTTTTTCCTTGTTAGTGACATGTCCTTTGAGAGTGATGATACTAGTACTGCAATTCTACTTTCATATTTTTCAAACAAGTCATCAAAAGTAACATCTGTATCTTCTATTGTATCATGTAGCCAACCTGCACAAAGTAGTTCTTCATCTACAACCCCTAGACTTTTGAGCCTATTTACCACGTCTTCTAGATGTTTCGAATAAGGAGTGATGCCATCTTTTCTAAACTGTCCAGAATGTTTCTTTTTGGCAAACAATTCCGCATTTTTTACTAATTCTAAAACCATTATCGTGCTATTCAATTAGTATTGCTGGCTTGAATGGTCTTGCATGTCTAGCTTTTCCTTTAGGATCATAGATGTTGGAATCATCTTCAGCAAATACTGTTACCTCAACACCAAAGTCTTGCTGTATAATTGATCCAAGCTCGCTTGACAAAAACTGCTTCTCATCAAAATCTTTAACCTCTAGCTTTGTCTTTCTAATTTCAGTTGGTTCTGATAAAATATCCTTGATAGCTTTTTGAACAAAGTCAGGGTTCTTCTTAATATCTGAAGTTTCAGGATTATTTATCAACTCTTTCATAATTACTCCCATGTTAGTCTGTTCATTCATCACTTGTTCCAAAATAGCATGATAAGCTGTACACTTGAATGAATCAGCTGTATAGATAGTAATCTTCTTTGGAGTTATTTTAGTAACTTTGAGAATATTTGCAATATCATTAATGATTGATTTTAGCAAGTCTTCAGCTTGGATAGCTTTAGCATCAATTACTCCAGTATCTATTTCAGGCCAGCTAGTCTTTGAGACCATCTTTGGATTACCAAGCTTCTCCCACATCTCTTCAGCTATGTGTGGTGCAAATGGCGATAGCAATGCTACTCTAGTGCTTTGGATTTGATGTAGTATTCCATCATAATCATTTCTCCCTTTATCTTTAGCTCGTTTTAGATACCAAGCCAAATCACCTTCAAATGCAAATAATATCTCATGAAGTGCCTCTCTTAGTCTCATTTTCTCCACAGAACCAGTCACATTTGCAATTAGATTCTGCACTCTACTTGCAATCCACCTGTCTTCAGCCTCAGAATTACTAATTTGACCTGGTTTTAGTCTCGAACATTCCTCAAGAATTGATATTAGCTTATTCTTAATCCCACCAACTGATTCTAAATTAAAGTCAGCATCTTGTAACAGCTCAGCTGATATGATTATTGCTAATCTAATTGGATCAGCTCCATAATCTTTAATCGCTTGTCGCAATGGAATTATATTTCCCATTGATTTGGACATCTTTTTACCATCCATTAGAACAGAACCATTAACAACAATTTGTTGCGGCCAATTATCTTCAGGAAATATTGCTACATGATTAAAAACAAAAAATGTCAAGTGATTTGGAACTAAATCTCGACCTGAATGTCTTGAATCAACTGGATAAAAATATGCAAACTCTTTTCTTATCTCTTCTACTGTACTAGCTTCAATACCAGATACTTTATCAGCTGAACCCTCACCTAAAAAGACATAATCAAAGAATTCTTTTGATAAATTCTCAGCTGAAATGGTTCCATCATTAACAAATCTAGCTATTGTATAATATGCCATATAGATTACAGAATCAGACAAACTTTCAACAATCCAGTCCTTATCCCATGGTAGTTTAGTACCCAAACCATGTTGTCTTGCACAAGCTCGCTCATGAAGCCAACCAACTACATAATGAAACTCATCAACTATCTCATTTGGTAATATACTCATTCCATCAAAACACTTTGTAGCTTTATCTTTCCAATCTTTATCGCCATAATTCAAAAACCATTGGTTTGTCAAAATTCTAACAACACATTCAGCTCCACAACGACACTTTACAGGAGCATTTGTTAATTCTAATAGAATATCTGAATATTTTTTCTCCTCTAACCATTGTTTAATTCCATCTTTAGCTTCAGAAACTTTTTTGCCAGCAAACTGCTCGCAATTATCTTTGAGAACTCCGCCGTAGAACTCTTTTCCATAAATCTCATCTGTAGCTTCTTCCAGCTTGGGGTCATCTTGGTTTTTTATCTTAAATTTCTCACAGGCCTCTTTTGCTGAAAACTCACCATATTCCTCTGTAGATATGATAGATATGGGCTTGATTAGCTGATATTCCGAGCCTAGAGGCTGGTCTTTCTTGAAATCAACTAATGCCTGATAGTCAAATGGAGCGTGAGCTGGAACGGACATTACAAGACCAGTTCCAGTGGCTGATTCCACAAAACTTGCTTCTAGCATTGGAATTGATTTGTTGAGATGTGGAATGATAACATTCTTTCCAACTAAATCAGAACCAGATATCTCACCTTCAAAAGAAATATCCTTGTCCAAAAATTCTAGCTTGCGTGCACATTCTTTAGATACAATCCATTTCTCACCATCAACAGTAATTTTTTTATACATTGCTTCAGGATTGACCCAAAGATTTGTCACACCAAAGATAGTTTCAGGACGTAGTGTTGCAGTTGGTATGATGTAATCATCAAACTTGAATTTAATTAAAATATATTCAGTGAAACCAGGTTCTACATCACCCATTGTATCGTGTTGTGATACGGGATTCTGATCACGTGGACACCATCCAACAGGATGATTCCCTTGGATGATCAAGTTTTTCTCTTTCAAAATATTAATCTGCCATTCAATAAATTTCTGGTAAGCTGGAACTATAGTAGTGAACTCTCTTCTCCAATCTATAGAATAACCCATCTCTATCATTCCTGATTTTATCTCTTCATGAAAATAGTCTGCAATCTTTATTGGTTCAACAAAAGTCTTGATGGCTTCTTCCGGAACATGATAAATATTTCTAAGACCATCAATAATCTCCTTGTCATTAGATTGTACTCTTCTTGCCATGCCGAGTATTGGTGTTCCAGTATAATGGAATCCCATTGGGAATAAGACATTATACCCTTTCATTCGATAAAATCTTGCATGAATGTCAGCTATGGTGTAAGTTCTTCCATGTCCAATGTGTTGAGGTGAGTTGGGATATGGATATGCTACTGTAATGAATTTTTTTGGTTTGTCATTTGGGTTTGTCTCAAAGTCTTTGGAATCATTCCATTTTTTTCTCCACTTTGATTCTAATTCATTCCAGTTAATTTCCATATTTTTCACTATTCCAAAACCATTGATTTTGCTTTAGAAAGAGCTTCTGACATTTTATCTCTATTTTTACCTCCTCCTTGAGCAAATGTTGCGTCTCCACCGCCTGCACCTCCAAGAATTTTTGATATTTCTGTGACTAGAGACCTGGCATTCTTCTCTTCAGGCACATTTTCTCCTGCAAAAGCAATAATTCTACTCATATTATTGTCCTCAAAAATTCCGAAATATACTAAACTAGAATCTTTCTTGATCAACTGTTTTCCAAGATTCATATGGAAAAATTCATCATAAACAGAACTAGACACTAAACATAATTTTCCAGAATCTGTTTTCTCTAAATGAATATCATTCCAAATTATTTTTTTATCATTGGCGTCTGTATTCTTTTTTAAGAAATCCTCTACAATTAACGGAATGATTCTTCTTGTCTCTTCTTTAGTTTCCTCCCTTTCTCTGTTTATCTCGTCTTTACTTTTTTTCATTTCAGACATCTCTACCAAGGCTGATTTTTGCTCGTTCACATATTCTTGTGCAGTATTCCCTGAAACAAATTCTATTCTAATCACTCCATCTTGAATTCTTTTTGTTCTAGTAATCTTGATAAGCTCAATATCTCCTGTCTTCTTGACATGTGTTCCACCACAAGCTTCAATGTCTTTGTCTTCAATTGATACAATTCTAACTGATTTAACTGGAACTACTCCTCCCTGATAAATTCTAAAACCATACTTTTGTTCTGCTGTCCCACGATCAAAGTATTCTATTGTTACTGAAAGATCTTGTTTTATCATATCGTTTGCTGCATCTTCAATTTCCTGTTTCTGTTTCTTAGTAAGTGAAGAGTGATGTGTGATATCTAATCTAGCATGATCATCATCTTTGAATGCAGAATGTTGCCATACCCACGAACCCAAAATTTTACGAGATGATGCATTTAGTATGTGTGTACTGGTATGGTTCTTTGTAATGTTAGAACGACGAGTTTCATCAACTGTACAAGGAACGGTATCTCCTTCTTTTGGAATATCGCCATCAAGCTTGTGCAAAATTACACTGCCATGTTTGTTCACATCAATGACTTTCGAGCCTGATATGGTACCATAGTCTGGTTCTTGTCCTCCACCTCTTGCATAAAATGACGTTCTATCTAATACAACCAAATCATCAATTACTCTGAGAACCTTGGCATCAAATGACATCGGATCATCTTTGTAGAATAACATCTCAGTTTCAGGAAGGCCTTCAATGGATAGCTGCTCAACAGTCTTTTTTCTGTCTGATTGGTGCAGATCTGACAGTTTTGCATAAAATGACGAAGGAATTTCAGAAATTGCATTAATCTCTTTTAGATATTCTGGAGTAACCCCATCTGATTCGTACAATGTGATTAACTCATCAACAGTAGGTGCACGGTCTTTTTGACTCATTTTTTTAGCAATCTTCTTCATTCTTGACTTTGATTCAACATATCTCTGAGATTCTATCTTTAGAATAATTTTGACGTCCTGTCTCTTCTCATCTAGTTCTGGATAGGTGTCTTTGAGATAGTCAATATGCATGTCCACCAATTCATCAATGTCTAGCTTGAGATTCATTCTATCAACTGTTCCTCTAATTCTTCGAATCATCATTCTTAGATTGTATCCCCCTCCAACATTGCTTGGCAGAGCGCCATCAGCTATTGCAAAGATCAAAGTACGAAGATGATCAGCAATTAGATACATTCCTTCAAGTGGTGTGATGATTTTATTCACTTGATCATCAGTTAGTCCAGTATTCTTTACAGCATGCTTCCTTACATCTATCAAGTCATCATAAATTTCTAGATTCTTTGAGATTGCTGTGAAATAATTTCTTAACATATCAGAATCTGATTCAATTCCTATCTTTTGCATGAGATGATTAGTTATTGGACCAAAACAGCAGTCATATGCAGTGGGAGTTCCCATTGTAATCCATGCAAATCTCTCAAGACCTGCACCCATGTCTATAATTTTCTGGTCAAGAACAGTATGCTTGCCTAACTCCCCTTGGAATTCAGTAAATACCGCATTTCCAAGCTCCAGTCCTTTCACAAAATATTCTAGCGATGATCCAAATGAACCACCGCCCTCCCATACGTCTTCAACAAAGACAACTTCCTCTTTCTTTATTCCAAACTGTTCAGTCAATAACCTAAAGTCTAAATCAATACATTCATCCTTCCAATAACCATTGGAATCTGGAATGCTGTGTTGCCCTATCATACAAAAGCTAGAAAAGTGTCTGCCAGTTACTCCAACATTCTCCAAGTCTTTGAAACGCAAACATGTCTGTGGTACTATTAGTGGATTTGCAGGAAACTCAAAGACTACCTTCGAACCCATCACTCTTTGAAAATCAACGATTGATGCAATTGTAAAGTAAAGATCATCACGCCATCTACAAACAACTGGATATCTACTTACTGAAGTGTGACCATTCTTTACAAAAAATTCTTCAACTTGCTTCCAAGATTCAGTATAATCAAATCTCTTAGTTGTTGGAGGTTCTCCAATGAATGAATACGTATCATCTGCGTCTTCCGGACACATATCTCGTCCAGAATCCAAAGTCCAAAAGAACCTGCCACACTTTGAACAAGACTTGCGAACAAAACCCTGTTCTTCGAATAACTTGACCTTGTAGTATCTATCAGAATCTGATGAAAATTCCTTTAGAATCTCTCTTTTATCCAACGTTGAGTATCCTCCAATCCAATATTAAGAATTGTTGTTTAACAATATTCCTTTTTGATTCAGATATGCAAATGCATTGATTAATTCCTCTTGTGAAATCAATCCATCAATATGCCATTTTGAGATATTTTTTATCCATTGAGGACTATTACTAGTGTCATAAAGTGAGGTAACTCGAAGAATTCTATCATCATTAAGTGATGGATTACCGCGTCCGTCTTGATTACTAGTTAAGATGTACAAACCATCAGGTCCTTGCACCACATCTCTCAGTCTTCCAAATTCTCCCAAGAATAACTTTTCATGAGAGATTACATTGTAATCTGAATCAAAGTCAATCATTAGTAGGTGCTGCCCTCTAAGTGAGGCTACAAAATATTTTCCATTCCATTGTGGGATCTCTTCACCATAATAAAATGAAGCACCTGATGGAGCCCAAGTATCATCACCTGAATGTAATGTTGGATTAGTCAAACCGTCTTTTATTTCATCACCAATTACATCAGGCCAACCATAATTAGCACCAGCTTGAATCACATTGATTTCATCATGAGCAACTCCTCGCCAACCAGAAGGACCATGTTCTGATGCAACCAAAACTCCAAATTCATCCCAATCAATTCCTTGAGGATTACGGTGTCCAAATGAATACACCGCTGAATCTGAAAATGGATTGTCATCAGGTATTGTTCCATCAGAATTTATTCTGAGAATTTTTCCTGCAATAGAATCCAATCTTTGTGAAAGATTAGAATCTCCTGCATCACCAGTTGTAACATACAACTTGCCATCTGGCCCAAACTTTATTCTACCTCCATCATGGTATGATGCCCCTGGAATATTCTCAAGTAGAATCTTGTCTTCAGTTAGAACATTGTTTGATTCTACAAATCGCACGAGTTTATTCTTAGTTGATAGAAATTCGTTGTAAGTATAGTAGATGTAGATGTAGTGATTTGATTCAAAGTCAGGATCCAGTGCTATTCCAAGCATTCCTCCCTCTCCACCTCCTACATTTAACGACATGATTTGTTTTTGTATTGAATTCTCAATCACATTCAGGGTTCCTGTTCTTTCAGAAAAGAAGATCCTGCCATCTGGCGCAAAATCAATACTCCATGGAATAGAAAGATTCTCAGCTACTATCTCTACTTTTACTCCCAAGTCAGGATAAGATTCTGCAAAAGCTATACTTGTCATTCCAAAAATAATTAGAATAGAAAAAGTAATTATGGTTTTCATACTGTTTATTTGTGCTGATAAATAATACATTAAATACACTATCAATTTCAAATAATTCATGTTTGGAAGAAAGCTAGCCCTGAAAGAAGGAACTCATGTTTTCTCTACTAAAAAGAATGGCGAATTTTATGACTTTATCTTTGGAGTAATTACAGGTATAGATGGCAGACAAGTCGGGATTAATGGTGTAATTGTCAATCCTGTTGGCCTCAAAAATAAGGTAGAACAAGGAAAGACAGGGGTAAGATCACGAGAGATACTTGAGCATCCAACCCCTGATAATGTTGTTCTAGCTTTAGTGTATAGAGTAGAGTACGAAAATTATGCTGAAGTAATTGATCTTGATAAAGACAAATGCGATCTTATTCCTCCACAGGTTTATTCAATGTTAGATGGTTGGATTCGGGAATCCCTATCAGAATTTCTCAACAAAGTATTGTCATTACCTCTCGGTTCCGAAAGAGATGAAGCAAAACTGCTTTTGAGAAGCAGAATGGAATCTTTGATGGATAAAAATCTGAAAAGAGCACTTTATTCCGTTTGTCGAAGTCTTAAAATCTTGAACTAGTTTTCAAATTTCAGGCATGATTTCTCCATAGTTTTATATTATGCCCTAAGAAAATCTCGATACAATGGAATATGTTTACGCTGCTTTACTTCTTCACAAGCTAAAGAAAGACGTCAATGAAGCAAACATCAGCTCAGTTGTAAAAGCATCTGGTACTGAAGTTAATGAATCTCAAGTGAAATCACTAGTTGCAGCATTAGCCGATGTAAATATCGATGATGCAGTAAAAGCCGCACCTGTAGCAGTTGCAGCAGCCGCACCAGCAGCAGATACACCAGCAGCCGGTGGTGAAGCAAAGAAAGAGGAAAAACCTAAAGACGACGGTAAAACCGAAGAAGCAGCCATGGAAGGATTGTCTTCTCTGTTTGGCTAGATAACTTTTTTCTTAATTTAATTTTCTAAATATGAATATGTTAACCCCTTCCCAACCATAATCAATAAAACAACCAAGGTTGTTTTTGGAAAGAGCTTTTTTGTTTATGCATTCATTGATGAATTGTAGTGAGCTTACAGCACCTGTATTGCCTGTCTTTTTCATTAAATCGTAACTGAGTCCAATCTTTGTTTTATCAATTTGGCATTTCCCTGCAACATAATCTACAAATCTACCTCCAGCAGTGTGTAATCCCCAGATCTTAATTCTTTTAAATTCAGACGGCATCTTTTTGCGCAATAGTTTGAGATTTTGTGCAGAAAGATCTGCTACCTCTTCTCTGAGCTTTTTTGGCTGTAATTTCATATCAAAAACTATTCTGTATTTCTTATCTGGAGACATCTTGATTGTTGCATTTTTCTCAGTATTTTTTGTATCCTTTAGAGTGAGGATTGATTTTGAATCAATCTGAATTTGCGTGTTTTTTGTCTTTGTTTGTGATAGTATGGTAGATGAAACGGCATCACTAAAAATCAGAAAATAAATTAAATTATAAAAATTTGTTTTGTCTTTTTTTGAGATGTGTTTAATCTGCTTTATTCTATCCAAAAACCATGGAGTATAATGAGTCCCAATCAGTACAAATGCGTCTTCTTTATCATTCATGAGAAAGTATCCTGCAGAATTTAGCAGCGATTCCGAAAATGAGGAACATGCCAATCCCTGAAAGTTCTGTGCTCTGATGTCTTTTCTAAATGAAAGCTTGGGAATTAGCTCAACTGTTGGTGAAGGATCTAGGTATTGCTGATTGTCATTAATTGTAATGAATAATCCTATTTTTTTAGGGTTGATCCCACGTAGAGACTTTTTTGCTGTTTTGTAATACATGTCATTTAGGCTAACATCTGGTTCAACAAAGTCACCCTTGTCAAAATCAATTTTTGAAAAATCATATGATTTGTAGACATAATCTATTCCAAGCTCATTTTTTGCATATTCTCTAACCTCCTTGTCTAGCTTTTTCTTGAGAAAATCATCCACTATCTCAGATATTGAATAACGAAATTTTGCCTTGGTAAATACTATGTTTGATAAGTTAACGAATGGCATTCTATTGAAGGCTTTTCAGCAATTTATCAAGTTTCTCAAAAAAGTCATCTGTGTATTTGTCTTCAGGTAAGTCAAATCCTAAAATTACGGTTTTTAATTTCGTGTTTTTTATCATTTTGCTAATTCTTTCTTTACACTCTTTCACTGAGCCTGAAACTGTTAATTCATCAAGCAGCACATCTCCAACATTTTGCATAGCCTCCCATAATCCGACTTTTTCAAATGCATTCTTTATCTTCTCAACCTCATCTTGAAAACCAGCATTTGTTAGCGAAATTGCATAAAACTCATTTGCACCAATGTAACTAGCTAATGTCATTTTTGCTTGATTGTTATTATCTGCAAAAAAAGTAGGAAGAATTGAAATTACATTAAACTCATCTTCTGATTTATTCAGAGACTTTAGTGTTGAGTTAATCATATCTATGTGATTTGAAATTTGATCCCTTGGTTTTAAAAAAAATATGACACCATCTGCATTTTCAGCTGCAAGTTTTGTAGTTTTTTCACCAACTGCAGCCCAATAAATTGGGCCAGAATATTTTGTCTTGATAAAATTTGAGTAGTCCCTTAATCGTGAGAGTGGTTTTTTAAATTCCATATTCCATAAATTTTTAATTATTATAGGTGCACTTGTTCCAATTCCTAAAACAAATTTTCCGCCAGTCTTTGTGTGTAAATGATTTGCAGCATCAAGTATTTCTTCCTGTGTTCTTGAAAACACATTGATGATTCCTGTTCCTAGTTTTACATGCTTAACTTTCTTACTGATATTTGATAATACCTCCAATGCATTCACTCCAAAAAATCCCGGATGTGTTTCTGGCACAAAAAAGTATTCAACAGAATTATCGTCTGCAATCTGAGCTGCTCGTTCAATAGCTTTTGCCGGAGCTCTTATTCCAAGCTCAATTCCAATCTTAGTCACAAAATTCCTACTCATATCACTCTACTATAAAATATTAGAACATATGGATGCTTTTTCCATCCAGACTTCTTAGCGCATCTACAAATGCCTCAGGAAGGGTTGGATGAGCGTGAATTGTTTCAATCACGTCTTTTGGTTTCAGTTTTAATTTAATTGCCAATGTAGCTTCGCCAATGATTTCACTTGCATGTGCTCCAACTATGATGGTTCCTTGTAATATTCCATTTTCCTCAAAAACCTTGATGAATCCACGTGTATCTCCCAAACAATTTGCTTTTGCATTTGCTACCATAGGAAACTCTTTTGAATTTCCCTCACATTTTCCAACAATTGCCACTTCAGGATATACAAACACACAAAATGGCACAACCGAATAATCCATTGTCTTTTTTTCTCCCAAGATATTTTGTGCTGCAACCTCGCCTTGGTATGATGCTACATGTGCAAGCTCATATTTTCCTGCAATGTCCCCTATTGCATAAACATTTGAAAGATTTGTTTGCATGTACTCATTTACTGTTATGCCCTCATCATTCCAAACAATTCCTAACTTATCCAACTCATCAGTGTTAAAGTTAGGTTCCCTTCCTGTACTAATTAGAATTTTTTCGGGATTAATTTCATCCTCATTTATCATCACCTTTCCATCATCAGTTATTTTCATAGAAGATTTTGTCATAACAGAAATTCCATCTAGTTTCATGTATTTTTCAATAGCAGCTCCAACCTCTTTTGGTTGACCAGGCAAAAGAGAATCTTCCATCTCAACTAACCAAACTTTACATTCTAGCGCATTGAGAATGGATGCAAATTCACACCCACTATATCCACCACCTACAACCAAAATGGATTCTGGAAGATCTTCTAACTCAAAAATCGAATCAGTTGACACAATTTTTTCAGCTAAATTATTTGTAGGAAAACTTTTGGGTTTGCTTCCTGTAGCAAGAACAATGTTTTTTGTTTCTAAAGTTCTATCATTTACAATAACCTGATTTTGTGATTTTATGCTAGCTTCTCCTTCTATTAGCTCTATCCCATGTTCTTTGAACAGAAAACCAATTCCAGATGCAAGCTTTGAAACAATTGATCTCATTTTTGATCTTAGAATCGAATAATCAATCTCTATGTTGCTGTTAATGCCAAATTTTTTGGCCGATTTTGCCTTTCTTATAATGTCTCCCATTGAATGTAGATACTTTGTTGGAATACAGCCCTTGTGGGTGCATGTGCCTCCAAGACCATTTTTTTCAATGACACAAACCTTTGCGCCCTGTCTTGCTAGGCTTATTGCGCATACATAACCTGCAGGTCCAGCACCAATTATGACTGCATCATACATGTGATTTGATGAAATTCAAGTAGCAATAAATTTTGCCAAGGTTATCTTCTAAACGTCCAATTCTCACTTGAAAATTTTTCATCCATTAACTTTTGACATGATTCTAATTCTTCTTGGTTTAGTTTGAAAGGAACAAGATCACATCTAAAAACATCTCTTGCACTGCTTTTTAGAGCGTCAGAAACTTGGTCAAACGTTTTTGAAATGCCTGCAACCCTATTTTTGACATCTGAAATTTTCTTATCACTGATCTTTTCTATTGGTACATTTAGCAACGAAAACATTTTTTCTATATCTACCTCTAACAGAATAGTTCCATGTTGCAGCAAAACATTGTTCTTTCTGGTCTGTGCATTTCCACAAACCTTCTTTCCATCAACAGTGACATCATTTAACGGCGAAAACTTGGCGTCAAGTCCAAGCTTCTTTAACGCTTGTATGATCACTTCACTAATTTCTTTATATGACTCCATAATGCTTTGTGGAAAATTTTTTGTAACAAACGAGTATGTCAACTCCATGTCATGAAAAACTGCTCCTCCACCAGTAATTCTTCTAACTACATCTACATTCATGTCGTTGCATTTTTTGTAATCAACTTCGTCTATGTTTTGAAAATAACCAATAGAAATACAGGGCTTTGACCATCCATAAATTCTTAAAACAGGTTCTTTGCAGTTGTAAAGTAAAAACTCATCAACTGCCATGTTCCACGGTCCCAACTTATTTCCTGTTTCTAAAATTCTAATTTTTTCAAATTTTATTTTTATCACCCTTTGTACCAAGTATAACATCAACTAACGAATCTATTTCAAATCCAAAAAACTCCGAGTTCTTCAAAACCAACTGAATTTTGTTTTTCAAATCTTCTTTTTCTAATTTGACTCCACAAAGTCCTTGCTCTAGTTGTTCAATTGTTTCTTCTGGATGGACAAAAAAATCCCCCGTAATCCTAATTGAATGAATCAATTGTGATTCTTGCTTGTAGGCAAGCTTGATTTTTATAATCTTGCCTAGTTTTGTTGTGGTTGCTGCAGTAATGATTTCATCCTGATTAGAATTCAATTTATGATTCCTTAGGCATCCATCGTAGATTTAGCTGACGTGCTGCCTTTACCTCATCTAATCTTCCAGGTGTCGTATGAGGCGCATTTTTGACTAATTCTGGGTCTTCTCTTAGTTCTTTGATGATGGTTTTCAAGACCTTGGCAAACTCATCTAGTGTCTCTTTACTTTCAGTTTCTGTGGGCTCTATCATCAAAGCCTCTTTTACAATCAATGGAAAGTAAATTGTTGGTGCATGAAAACCATAATCTATAATTCTTTTTGCAATGTTGATAGTACTTTTCTCACCAAAGTTTTTTGCAGATATGACAAATTCATGTGCACATCTTCTGTCATATGGGACATCAAAGTCTTCTTTTAGCAAACTAAAAAGATAATTTGCATTTAAAACTGCTATCTGTGAAACTTTTTGAATGTCTGATCCCCAGGATTTTAAGTATGATAACGCGCGAACAATTATTCCAAAATTTCCATAAAATGAATGCATCTTGCCTACACTCTTTTCTTTGTTGTAATCAAAAACGAATTGCTCATTTTCTTTTTTAATTCTTGGTACTAGCAAATAATCTTCAAGAAATGATCTAACTCCTAGTGCACCTCCACCAGGTCCACCTCCACCATGTGGTGTTGAAAATGTCTTGTGCAAGTTAAGATGCATCATATCAAATCCTTGATCTGCAGGTTTACTAATTCCCAAAAGCGCATTCATGTTTGCACCATCACAATACATCAGTGCTCCATTTTCTTTTGCAAGATCCTTGATCTCAGATAAATTCTCTTCATACAATCCAAGAGTATTTGGGTTTGTAATCATTACAACTGCCACATCTTTTCCTATTACCTTTTTGAATTCATCAATGTCCATGTTACCACGATCATCTGTTGGAATCGTAACTGTTTGGAATTTACACATGGCTGCAGTTGCAGGATTTGTTCCATGAGCAGAGTCTGGAATTATTATTTTGGTTCTGATTTCATTTTTTTCTGCAAAATATTTTTTGGCAATCATTACTCCAAGTAATTCACATTGTGAACCAGCAGATGGCTGAAGAGAAAATGCATCCATGCCGGTGATTTCTTTTAGATTCTCTTCTAATTCCCAAATAACCTGCAATGCCCCTTGTACATGACTAGCGGGCATGTGTGGATGCAGATCTGAGAATCCCGGTAGCTTGGCAAGATCCTCATTGACTCTAGGATTGTATTTCATTGTGCATGAGCCTAGAGGATAGAAATTTGTATCAATACCATAATTTTTTCTTGATAACTCAGTGTAGTGTCTTATAATTTGAATCTCGTTGACATCATGTAACGGAAGAGATTTTCTTTTTAGTTCCTCAGGTAAATCCACATCCTTTTCTTGAGAAGGTGTGTGCTCTGTATTCGATTGGTTGTAATCAAAAATTAATTTCATTTAATCACCGCCGAAATATACGAATCAATATCTTGAAGTGAATTTTTTTCAGTGCAGCATATCAGCAATTTGTTGTCTCCGACATCTATTCCACCAAAAATATTATGTTCCATCAAATCTGCAATTATTTTTTCAGATGGTTTTGGTGATTTTACTATAAATTCATTGTAAAATGGATTTGTGTTGACAGATTCAAAGCCATTTTTCCTTAGCTTTTCATGCAAAAGATGTGCCCTGTGATATGACGCTTTTGCTACATTTTGCAGTCCAGATTTTCCTAATAATGCCAAGTAAATTGTCGCAGTTAATGCTAACAGTGTCTGATTTGTAGTAATGTTACTTGTGGCACGTTCCCTTCTGATGAACTGCTCTCTTGCTTGTAATGTCAAAACAAATCCTTCATTTCCTTGGTCATCTGTAGTCATTCCTACAATTCTTCCTGGTAATTTTTTTGTCAAAAATTGTTTTACTGCAATAAATCCCAGATATGGGCCACCAAAACTTTTTGGTATGCCAAACGCCTGACCTTCTCCTACAACAACATCTGCACCAAACTCTCCAGGAGTTCTGAGTATTGCCAGAGAGGTTGGATCAGAAATACAGTTAATGAAAAGTGCATTGTTTTGATGAGCCCTTTCAATCAAGCCTTGAGGGTTTTTGATGTTACCATAAAAGTCTGGAGTTTGTGAAATCACACATGCAGTATTTTCATCAATTGTGTTTGTAATTGTAAGTTCTGTTCCATCACAGTATGTTTGAAGAACCTTCAGATATGTTGGATTAAGTCCATCATCTACAAAAACATCCTTTCGTTTAGTATATGCACTGGACATCAATACTGCCTCTGCCAAGGCTGATGCGCCGTCATAAAGAGATGCATTTGAGACGTCCATGCCTGTAAGCAGGCATATGAATGACTGAAATTCATATAAAATCTGCAAAACTCCTTGGCTTGCCTCTGGCTGGTATGGTGTGTATGATGTCAAAAATTCTCCTCTTGATACAAGATGATTGATCACCGATGGTATGTAATGATCATAAGACCCACCACCTGCAAAGTATTTCATTTGTGAATTTTTTTCTGACAAATATGTAATGTATGAAACTAATTCCATCTCACTCAATGGTCTGTCTAGCTTTAATTCAGAAAGTCTTGGTTTGAATTCCGAAACCAATTCATCTAATGTTGAACAACCAACAACTGAAAGCATTTTAGAAATGTCTTCTTTTGTATGCGGAATAAAATTCATTGTTTACTCCTTACTTTGTCCTACTAGTTCATCATACTGTTCTTTAGAAAGCAAAGAATCTATTTGCTCTGTATTATTCGGTTTTATTTTTACAATCCATCCTTCATTATAGGGTGACTGATTAATCAATTCTGGATGTTCTAATAATTTTTCATTAATTTCAATAATTTCTCCATCAATTGGGCAGTAGATGTCTGATGATGCTTTGACGGAATCTATGATTGCCATAACATCATTTTGTTTAAATGAACTTGCAACTTGAGGTAATTCAATTGATACTATATCGCCAAGTTGATCTTGTGCAAATTCTGTTATTCCAATAATTATGATTTGATCGCTTTTTTCAATCCATTCGTGTTCTTTAGTAAATTTTTTCTCTGCCACGGCAAACTCTCTAATAATCTCTTTAAAAAAAGTTGTTTTATCTTTTGTAAAATCTGGTAGATGTTAACTTACTGTCAAAGAATTTACCACCAATATCGATCTTAATTTCTCTCTCCAAAGAATACTCTATAGGTACAAAGCAATATCCAATTGGTTTGCCTAGTGTTGGGGAAAAACTGCCTGATGTTACAATTCCGATCTCTTTTTCTTCATCGTAAATCTTGTTATCTTTTCTAGCTACTCTTTTTGCTTCGATAATTTCAAAACCTCTAATTTTTCTCTCCACTTTTTTCTGTTCAAGTGCTGCTTTTCCAATAAATTCAGTCTCAAATTTAACGGTCCATTTCAGCGGTGCCTCAAGCGGAGTAATTGTTTCATCAATGTCATTCCCATAAAGCATCAATCCTGCCTCAAGTCTTAGTGTGTCACGTGCCCCCAATCCAATGGGTTTTATCCCATATTTCGTACCTGTTCCCAATAATTTTTCCCAAACTTGAACCTGTTTTGAATCAAAAAATAACTCAAATCCATCTTCACCAGTGTACCCAGTTCTTGAAATAATACAATCAACATCGTATAGTTTTGCTTCCAGCAAATGAAATGTCTTGAGATTTTCTATTTGCTCAACCCCAGCATCTTTTAGCACATTTTCGGCTTTTGGACCTTGCAGTGCTAATAACGCATAATCCTCTGTGACGTTTTGAATTTCACATGATTTAACATTTTTTGTGATCCAGTTAAGATCTTTTTTAATGTTTGATGAATTAACAACAATTACAAATTCATTTGAATTGATTCTGTTAACTATTACATCGTCTATTATTCCACCATTTTCATTACACATTGGGGAATAGATGGACTGTTTGTCACCAATCTTTGAAATATCATTTGTTATCAAATGTTGTATTTGTGATTCTGCTTCCCCTTTGATTTTAAATCTGCCCATGTGAGAAACATCAAACAATCCAACGCTTTCTCTAACATTCTTGTGCTCATCAATAATTCCAGAGTACTGTAACGGCATCTCCCATCCATGAAAGTCAACCATCTTAGCTTTTAGTTCTAAATGGTTTTTGAAAAATGGTGATCGCATGCAAAGTAAAATGTTATTATTTGTTATATGTTCATTGAATCGATGAGCTTAATCCGGCCTAGCTGGTTAAAAATGAAAATTCCTTCAGGTGAAAACTATGTCAAAGTAAGAAAGACTTTACAAAAATACAATCTGCACACTGTTTGCGAAGAGGCTTCTT
>Ga0208879_1001328_pt1 | contig 23561 bp, 32 predicted proteins | sample Knorr_S15_td_Bot_FD_185605 | JGI IMG/M metagenome (GOLD analysis project Ga0208879, IMG submission 185605) | Marine microbial communities from Southern Atlantic Ocean transect - Knorr_S15_td_Bottom_ad_5009_LV_A (SPAdes) (version 2) | ecosystem: Environmental > Aquatic > Marine > Oceanic | place...
GTTAACGGATCTGTTACACAAAAAATCATTTAATAGAAAACGATATACCAAATAACCAGAGATTCCTAGAACAGCAACTAATGTTATGGGTATGATGTAACCAATTACCATATTTTTTTACTGATTTGCTTAGTATTTCATTGTATTTATTCTCAAAAACTTGTGGCTAGAATAATAATTGGTATGTTTTTACCCATACAAAATTAGACTCAGCTAATTAGTTTCCTCTAACTTAGTAATTTTAATAAGTTAGTCAGCGAGAATTACTTTTTTCTTTACTGATTTGTTCATCAGTGGTTCTATCATTATCAGTGTTTGTTAGAGCCCATTTTACAATATCATCTGTCTCGTTTTTTGCTTGTGCTAACTTTCTTATTTTTTTAAATCTCTGATTAAACGCTTTTCTTATTTTTTTAAATTCTTCCTGACTGATGAAGGATTCTGCTACTCGTTGTTTCCAATAATACTCCATGTCTTTTTCTAAATTATCCTCACCAAGTAAATTGTCATACATCATGACAAATTTATCATCAGAAGTATCAGGATATTTTATGAGAAATTGAACGAATTCAAAAGATGTCCATTCGCTGTTTGAATCATCTTTTATTTTCTTTTTTCTTCCAAATAAACCCATATCACAAACTCTGGAATCTCATTTAGTTAAGTATTCTCTACAGCAATTAGACACAAATTCCACAATTACCTAATACCCTATTGAAATTAAATGGTATGAGGAAGATTAACTCACTCATACCTAAACACACAAACTGTTCGATACCATGATCTATTACAACTCAAACCCAAACTAATCAAGTCTAGTCGTTGAAATGAACATATCCTTGATACGCTGTATGTCCAAGAATTATTTTTCGCATATCAATAAGAATTTGTTTAGAACAAAAGTTTGGAGTTTAGAAGAAATGGATGATGATGTGGATGCAGGATTTTGTCCGGATGTGAGAAATTCACTAGGGGAAAGATATGCTGTATCATCAGTTGGCATGCAAGTTTCTGATGATGTATTAGTTCCACAAGTAATTGCAGAGAGTAGCATCCCTGACTCCATAATTTTAATTCAATAGCTCTTTTTGCAACTCCATTTCCAAACTTTTTAGAAAAATCATTTTTAAAATTTTCTAAATTAATCTTGGTCTCTTGTGTCTTTTCAGATGGATTACATTTCTGACAAAGCTCACCCTTGAGAATCGATGATAATTGTGGTGACACGACAAATCTTGTAGTGAGCGTATTGTTGAACAGTAAAACGCGAAAAGGTTCACCATCTTTGTATGTGAATGTATTTTTTTTACCCATACAAAATTAGACTCAGCTAATTAGTTTGCTCTAATTTTCAAACCGTTTAAATGAATAATTTACAGTATGACGAATATGAAACAAGATTCATGTAGAACATGTGGAGCAGGATTAGAAGTAAAGAAAATATGTAACGTTTGTTCTCAAGCAAATCAATTCTTCTGTCACAACTGTGGATATGAGGGTGAAGAACAAATTCATTTTCAATGTATGTTGATAAGCTGTAATCATGCCTTACTAGGCGCATAGATAATTATTCTAAATTCATATAAAATTTGAAAATTTTATAACTAGTTTTTTAGAAATCATTCTATGACTGAAAAAACTGATATTTCTGAACAAGATCTATTTGTGACAGAATTTCCAAAAAAGGGCTATAACATTGTAGATTATCTCCAAGGAAGAGTACATTTTGCATTACTTGATGAAATGAAGCTGATGACAAAGTCTGGAATGACACAATCACAAATCAAAAAAACAATCCTATCTAATGTGACTGAGATCATAGATAACTTTGAACCCGAAAAAGAATCAAAAAGTCTTTGATTTCATCATTGCTGATTCTGCCATGATGATTTTGTGGCATTTGCAATAACAGTTCGTATGGGGCATATCATGATCATTTCTATACTTGCATTCTTTTGTGTGATCTATCATTGACAATTTTTAGAAACCAATATTGTGTTATGTTAAAGTTGGATCACGGCTTAATATGTTAAGTATGTGTTCAACAATTTGTTTTTCACCTCCGCCATGAATCTCTGTTCGTATTTGATTAGTACCCAAGCTAACAAAGATTAGATTGTCTTCTCCCACGGGAAAAGTCATTCTTGTTATCTTTTCAAATGCTGCTATAGCATACAATCCCCTTCCAATTTTTGGAACTAATTCATTTCTTCCTTTCCAAGAAATTGCAGCTCTTTTGAGTGCTTCTGCAGTCTCTTTTTGAGACAGATAGTTTGTAACCCCAGGACGATGGTGTGTGGCAAGTATCTTTCCTTCATTATTACAAATTATACTGTGTCTGATGTTAGGATCCGAGTCCATTATTCTCTTTAAGAGTTTCATAAAATCCATAATAATTTCTATGATCAGATATTACTTAAGAGATTCTTAGATTACTATCTGTAAAAAACATTAAGAATTATTTTTGATTTTCATTATTTCCAAATTTTAACTGCTTTGTGAATTTGCAGTTTTTTCGTAAAAAAATTCTTGTTTTTCCAATTTTTTTTCAGAAATAATCCTACATTTTCTCATGGGAACCAAACTAGAAATTTGCTCATATGTACTCAAATCTATCATGTCTTTAGCATAAGCAATCTGCAGAAGAGGTGGCCTTTCTTCAATCATTGGTTTTACTTGTTCATATCCACTACTTTGTTTCATTCCCGTTCTGAATAATCCAATTTGCTTGTCACTCTTTGATATCTGTGGATCTTGGTAACAACAAATTGCATACTCGTCATCCTTTTTTTCAATAATTGTCAATCTTGTGAATTTTTCACTCCAACTCTCTATTTCTTTAGCAATAGTGATGGCCTCTTCTTTATCCTCAAATACTGTTGTAACTACAAACCTCTCTTTTTCATATGCCCATAAAATTCCAAAGTCTCCATGCCAATTAATTTCAAAGGACATGCATTTCATCAAGGAATTATCAAATTAATGCTTTCGAATTTTGAGATTATTAGTAATAATGCTGAACAAAATTGATGAGTACTATGATAGAAATTCTAAAAATTAGTTTTATTTTTTTATCTTAATTAAACAAATGTATACAGAATCACTGTAATTTCTTTTATAGCTTGAGCCTGATAAGATGTTGACGGCTTCGTTTAGTAGTCTAGGCATGCTATAAACGACTACTATTCCAAGACGTCAATTAATTTAATTTTTTTAACAATGCCTCTGCGGGTGATTTTTCTTTGTTTAATTCCCAATGCCAATTGTGATGTTTCTTCCAATGTTTATCCAATTCTTCTGTCGTTGGTGCTTTTCCGAGTGGCGATCCACATAATTTACATTGCTTCATTTTTTGAATCCTTTGATTTTTTCCTCTTTTGTTTAATTATGGGATGACATTGTACTGGTAAATTTTCATCACTATCCATCCATTTGAGTTTAAAATTGTGTAAAATTAAGAGTTTTGTTATTTTTTCTTTTTATTAAACGAAGCGTACTTCTCTCTTTTTCTTTTCATTTCTAAACCTTTAATTTGGTATGTCTTTCCAGTTTCACAAAGTTTCATTTCTCCAGTAATTTCATCATGGATAGATTCTAGTAAGTTATTGGATAACAGCTCACCTACAATGTCCCATGCTCTGCTTTCTGAAATTTCAAATTTATATGAGATTGTTGAAACTTTGGTAAAATAACCATTTTGTGAATTTCTTAAAATAAATTGTTCAATTTTTTGTTCCCTAGTCAAAGAAGGCTCTCTTCTTTTGAATTTTCTAAATGATTTTCTCTCTGACAACATTTTTTTTAATATTTTCTAGTATTTTAGCTAAATCATCTGGAATGCATTGTATCAGGATCGTCATTTCCAGGCAAATATTTATTCCCAAGTTTATTTTTCATTTTTTCATCAAATTCTTCTTGAAGTCTTGTAAGATAGATTTCAGCTTCTGTCTCATCATCTGGAATTCCTGTATCTATATTATAATTGAAACCAGTTGCCAAATGATAAAATTCCTCAAAGAATTCTTTACAATCAATTACATCTGTTTTAGCATCTATTGATATTACCAGACAATTATTGTCTATTCTAAAGTTGAGACAAAATTCCTCCTCAATCATAGTATCTACTATAACTGCCATCAGATATGCCACATATTGCTCCTCTAACTTACGTTTTCCCTTATTTACAATCCATAATTCATTACCATCTGACAAATGATCAAAAGTTCTGACTGTCATATCTCGAATATCTGAATCGGGATATGCTAATTTGGAATTCCACGATTTTTCATCATAATTTCCTGGTTCAACGTATAATGCATCAAATGTTAAATTTTCATTTAGTTGTTCAAATTCCCATATCTGTTTGTTAGTCCACATGGGCGAAAAATCTGCGATTAATTTTTTTGATATCTGATCCATCGAATATTTCTAATTTGTCTATTGTTTAACTTTATCTTGAACTAATTATTAATTCCTGATTTGAGAAACTCTAATGTACATTCAGTAAGTTCTTTACTGGAGTGTTTTTTGATTTTGTGTTTACAATTAGGACAAACACCTGGTTGCACTTCTGCAAATTCTTCACTTACTTGTTTCATACAACATTCCATTAATTCTGCTGTAGAATGTGATTCCATTGCAAGCTTACATGTGGGACATTCTATCATATTCCAAGTCTTATTATCTAAATTTCTTACTTATAATATATATTTCATTTTTCAAAAATTCTACTAGGAATATATCAAAAAAATTTCAAAATAAATTACAATGTGTTTGTGATAATAATGTACTTTTTGAAGTCATTAATGAGATAGAATGTGATTTTGGGGTTCATACTGTAATTCAGTGTACTAATTGTCAAGAACTTTTTTCAGTTAATAAAAAGTGCTCTGCGTTTAAAAATATTTTTGAACTCTTAAAAATTAATACTAAATTATATTCTAAAAAAGAAAAATTTGATTATTTATCAAATTCTCATCCGTTTTAAATTATTTACTCAGATTATGATTATCCAAATAGTATGGTGAACCCTACAGCCAAAGCTATTATTGAAATCCCCATTGTAACATAAAATCTAATATTCATAATGACTGCTAAAATTCTCTAAAATTAATAGTTTAGAATTTTGGAAGCAAGCAAGTATGATATCCATTCTGCATCGACTCTTTGGGAGTTACGTTCAGATATCAAACTAGCAACTGATCTTGCTCCAATATTTTTAGTAATTTGTATTTTGAAAAATTCTTAAAATAAAACATGTCTGAATATTTGATCAAAATGAGTTGAAAAAATGATCCTGTTTTAATTTTCATTCAAATCAAGCCTATATTTTATTGAAATATTAGTATGATAGGGTGCTGTCCCAAAATGTACACACTGTTTCTTTTAATCTAATCTGGATAATCTATATCGAGTCATACGTTTGACGGCGTTCATGTCTTTGCTTAACCGGACATGCCCCTCTTAGCATTCATAAGCCGTCAAACATCTTGATTCCATCAAAAAATTTTCAACAGGTTTTGTTTAATTAATAAGTTAAATTCTCAATAATTTTATTCTCAAGATGGATATTGAGGAATATGAGTGAAATTAATGTTCTAGTTTGGTCAAATGACTTTTTCCTTCGATGGTCTGATTTTAATGCAGAATCCAACTCTGCAGCTTTTGAAGATTCTCATAGTATTATCAAATATCGACACACATGGACAATAAGCTCTGATGAAATTGAAAGTCAAATTATATTTTTCATTGAGAATATTCAACTTTCTGTTGAATTTTATCCTGTCTTATCGTGGGTTAGAACTTCAGAAACTAGTGATGATTTACTAAAACATGAACAAGGACATTTTGATCTAGCTGAATTAGTAAAACGTGAAAATCTAAAAAAATTAGAAAATAAATTTTACCAAAAACAATTTCCTACACGAGGTAAAAATGAACATCAAAGAAAGCAGTTTGCAAAAGAAGATTCTGGTAAAATGATTGCTATAGAGGTTTACAAACTTGAAGAGATTTTATTTAAAAGACGTCAAGAGTATGATGAGCAAACAAATTTTGGCCATAATTTAGAAAAACAATCAGAATATAATTCAATATTCGATAAATTAAGATTATAATTTACTATACGCAAAATTATTGCTTAATAATTTTATTTTCTGGAATTAAATTAATATAATTGACTAGACTCCTATAATATTTTAAATGAAAGTCCAAATCTTTAATTTCTGTTTGTTTTAATTCTTCAAGTTCTGGACCAAAATCTCTCCTGTCTGTTTGAATATGATTTAATGTATTTTCATTTACCTCAATCATGTGGAAGAGGCTGTGAAGTACTTCGCCTTTTGTAAGTGTTTTATCACATGATTTTTTTAATAGAGCCTCAACCCAGTCCATATCAATTGAGCCCAGAATTATTATATCCGTCTCTGAATTTGATAAATTCTAACCTTTACTCTATTTTTTTTAGTTTAGGCTGTAATAGTTAACTCTTTTTTCCTGCTTGTTTTTTTCGACTCATAATTTCCCTGTTTTTTTCAATATCTGAATGAATCTCAACATGTTCATATAATTTCTCTTTTGACTCAAACAATTGCTCGCAATAGTAGCATTGGTACATTGCATTATTACGTTCATCTTGAATTAATTATTTTCTGTATTTTCACGTCTAAAGTGTATGTTGGCATACATTGCAGTGAACTAATTTAATTAGCTTCTAATTCAATTTCAGAATTACATACAGGCAACTTACCTGATTCATTTTTGAATTGTTCAATTAATCGTAGTTGGTGATCCTTGGGGTTATCAACAAATTCTCTTTGATATGATTGAGTTTTTTGTTTACATTCATTTCCTTCAAAATCAGTATCAACATATTTTGTAAATCTCTCTTCTAGATTATTTGCTTCCCCAATGTAAATTGGCTCTTTATTTCTATTATACAGAACATATACTCCAGAAACTGACTTTACAAATTTTGCACTCTCAAGCCAAACTCTCATCTTGTCATCAAGTAATTCCATAATCTAGGATAATCTCACTAGATATTAAACTAGGTTACAATAGCTTGGATATTACAAAAACCCTCATCTTTTAATATTGAAAAAAAAGAGGGATAACCCTGTCTTTACTAGAGAAATTTCCTGAACAATTTAATCCTAGAGAAATTCAAAAAGAGATCCTCATTGAAATTGAAGAGAAACTAAAATCTGGATACAAAAAAATCATTTTATGTGCCCCAACTGGAGTTGGAAAATCATTGGTTGGTGCAACTGTTTCTAGTTATTTTGATAGTTCCTTTACCGTAACTGCAACAAAACATCTTCAAGATCAATATATCAAAGATATTCCATTTCTAAAACCTGTCAAAGGAAAACAAAATTTTCCGTGTCTTAAACTGATGTCTCTTGAGAAGGTTAAGAACAGAAGAAAGGCTATGAGATGGGGACTGACATGCGATAAAGGACAATGTCAAGAACGTGTTCACAAAAATGGAAAAGAAGTCATCGAAGTGTGCAAATTCAAACCTACAATTAAACAAGTTGAAGAAAATACTCAGGATTCACAGTCTTGTCATTATTATTTACAAAAATATGAAGCTCTTGTATCGAAACACTCCTTATGGAATTATCCTGCATTTTTTCAAATTATGAAATTTAATAAAAAACTCTTTGAAGATTATCTTGATAGAAAAGTGTCTATCTTTGATGAGGCACATAAAATCGAAGACCAAATAATACAATTTGTTGGATTGGATATTTTCAGTGGTAATTTAGACGAATGTAATCTTAATCCTGACAAATATGATTTTACAGATTTAGATTCCATGATTCAATTAACTGATGATATTGCTTATTCATATGCAAAGAAAATCAAGGACATTAAAGAAAGCACTGCGTTTCAAAACAATCCGGATTATGAGTTGATTACAAGATTAGAAAGACGCTATGATAAGGCTGCTCAAGCAAAAATTGACATCATCACTGATAAAGACAATTTTGTGGTAAATGATCCTGTATTGGACTTGAATGGAAATTTTAGAACCATTTCTATAAAGCCCATAGATGTTTCAAAATTTGCAAATACTTTCTTTGAAACTGATTACCAGATTTTCATGTCTGCCACAATCGACAAACCAAGTTTCTGTGAAAATATGGGATTAGAAGAAGAAGATGTTGCATTTGTAGATAGTCAAAAGTCTCCTTTTCCAATTGAACATAGAAAGATTGATCTTCTTAATATCCGGCGACTTAGTTATGGCTCTACTGAAGAAGATGAACTTGAAGTAATCAAAACAATTGATAGAATTTTAGATGAGCATTCGAATGAAAGGGGATTGATACTTACATCTTCTGTTCCAAGATGCCAAAAAATTCTTCGATATCTTTCTACAAAAAATACTAAAAGAATTAGAATCTGTCATAGTAGAAATAATGATGGAAAAACTCAAGATGAAGTCATTTCAGAGCATGCAAATGATCCAAATGGAGTCTTGTTGTCTTCCTCACTTTGGGAAGGTGTTGACCTGAAAGATGATTTGTCTAGATTTCAAATTATCGCGAAGGTTCCTTATCCTAACTATAAAGAAAAGAGAACCAAGGCAAAGATGGATAAATTTCCTATGTGGTATATATCTCAAACCTTAACCAAATTACTACAAGGGTTTGGACGCTCAATTAGAAGTGAAAATGATTGGGCAAACACTTACGTTCTTGACACCGCAGTTAACAATGTATTTTTTAAGGCACAACAAATGATTCCAAAGGCATACTATGATGTTTTAGGAATAGAAAACCTGTAGTAGATAACAGAAATTTAATTATGATAATGTAATTTTTTCAGCCTGTTATCTCTAAAAATCATTATAAATCGAGATCTATAAAGCTTATGGACAAATTGATCATTGCTAGAGTTTTGGGCTGGTAATTGCACCATTTGCAGCAGAACCAACCAGCGTTGCATATTTGGCAAGAGCACCTGATGTATAGTTTGGTTTTGGTGGACTCCATTGACCTTTTCTGGTTCCTAATTCTTCTTTTGATACATGAAGATCAACTACATTGGTTTCAATATTGATTGTAATCTCGTCTCCATCTTTTACAAGAGCAATTGGACCACCAACATATGCTTCAGGTGCAACATGACCCACCATGAACCCACGTGTACCTCCAGAAAATCTACCATCTGTCACCATTGCAACCTTTTTACCCAATCCTTGACCTACAAGTGCCGCAGTTGTGGCTAACATCTCTCTCATTCCAGGACCTCCTTTTGGTCCTTCATATCTAATAACTACAACATCTCCTTCGTCAATTTCTCCTTTTGATACTGCATCAAATGCAAGTTCTTCTCTATCAAAGACACGAGCTTTTCCAGTAAATTTTATCATCTCAACTCCTGCAGTTTTAATTACTGCCCCATCAGGAGCTAGACTACCTTTGAGAATAACTGCAGTTCCAACTGGGTGAAGCGGATTTTCAATTGGTCTTACAATGTCTTGCTCAGGTTCTGGAATGTTCATTGAAACAAGATTTTCTTTAATAGTTTTTCCAGTAACTGTCATACAGTTTTCATTAAGAAGTCCCTTTGCAAGTAATTTCTTTAAGATAAATGGAATTCCTCCAATTTTATCAAGCGAATTCATTACATAGTTTCCACCTGGTTTCATATCTGCTAAATGAGGAGTTTTTTTTCTTATTCTCTCGAAATCATCATAGGTTAAGTCAATGCCTACTTCATTTGCAAGTGCTAGTAAGTGTAATATTCCATTTGTAGATCCTCCAATAGAATTTAACATTGTAATCGAATTTTCAAATGCCTCAAATGAGAGAATCTCTTTAGGTCTAATGTTCATCTCCAATAATTTAGCACATGCTACTCCTGTATCATAGACCATTTTATCTCGTCTATCATCTTCAGCTGGTGGGCTAGCACTTCCTGGCAAAGCAAGACCAATTGCTTCCGATATTGATGCCATTGTGTTTGCAGTAAACATACCTCCACAAGAACCAGCACTTGGGCATGCAGTGTTTTCAATATTTTTTAGATCTTCAAGAGTTATCTGACCTACATCATATGCGCCAACAGCTTCATAGACATCAACTACTGTTAGCTCTTTTCCGTCAAGTATTCCTGGCATTATAGTTCCCCCATAAACAAATACTGATGGAATATTTAGTCTGGCCATCGCCATCATGGTTCCAGGTAAGCTCTTGTCACATCCTGCAATTCCTACTAACGCATCATACTGATGTGCTCTAACCATTAATTCAATTGAATCTGCAATTACCTCGCGAGAAATTAGTGATGATTTCATTCCTTCATGTCCCATTGCAATTCCATCACTTACTGCAATTGTTGAAAATTCTCTTGGTGTTGCACCCGCATCTGAAACTCCCTCTTTAGCTTTCAGAGCTAATTTTGGAAGATGAATATTACATGGTGTTGCTTCATTTCCTGTGTGACAAACACCAATGAATTGTTTTGATAGGTCTTCATCAGTTAATCCCATGGCTTTGTACATTGCTCTATGAGGAGCTCGAGCAGTTCCTTCTACAACATTTCTACTAGAAATTTCCATGACATGTAATTTCCAGATTGCTATAATTTAGACTTTTGTTGATATTGTTATTTGACTAATTCTTGGTTTTCTAATTTTAACAATACTGCATCTATTTCTTCAGAAGTTTGACCACCGTATAAAACCAGAATTCTATCGGATTCCATGACTTCATAATCTCTAATGTCTGATTCTTGTTCTCCGTTAATGAATAATTTTAGATCATAGTCATCGTTTGTACAGAAACTTCTACCGTCTTGGAATACAAAACATTGATCATCAAGACCTAGTAATAATGAGTCAAAGAGAAATTGTAGAGTAACTCCCGTGGCATGTTTATGAATTGTGGATCCGTCCCTTCCTTCAAAATGGATCCAACTTGATTTGATTTGATAAGCTGGAGCTGAAAAATCAAATTCATCACCAAAAATATTTACTATAATTGCTGCATGTGCATGATCACTTCCCATTGCACCTGCATTTTCTGGCCCACCAGGTGAAGTTACAGTCATGTTTAGAAACAGGAATACTGAATATAGAACAATAACTGCTATTACAGCAAAAACAGCAATTGCAATTAGAGTATGTTTTGTTTTTTCTGCTTTATAGCTTGCAGCATAATTTTCACGTTTTTGTTCACGTTCTCTTCTTTCTTTTCTACCCATAAGATATTCAGACTCCAAAATTTGCCCTAATTAATCATTCGATAAAAACAATAAATAAAATCATAAATTGTTGTTCAATATGAGTTGCCTTTTTTGTGATATTTTAGATGGAAAAAAAGATGGACATTTCATATATGAGGATGATTCACATGTGGCATTTTTAGACAAGTATCCATTTGATGTAGGTCATAGCTTACTACTTCCTAGAAAACATCATGAAAGAATAACAGATATGACTTCAGAAGATGTCGGAAATATTTTTGCACTTGTCCCAAAAATAGCAAAGGCAATTTTAGTTGCAACAAGTGCAGATGCATTTAGTATTGGTCAGAATAATGGCAAAGCAGCTAAACAGATTGTTCCACATGTTCACATACATATTATTCCTAGATATAACAATAAAGGCGCTGTATGGACAAAACGCCAAATCTCAAGTGATGATGAACTCTCAAAGCTTGCAAAAAATATTCGTAGTCTTCTTACTTAGCATGACTTGGGTTGTACCTCAAAATTGCACCTGCTTTTCCAAGACTTGCAAGCATGTTTCCATGTTCTGCACTTCCAGAAATAACTTCTAACTGAGTACCTGTTTTTGCTGCAAGTAATTCTAAATAATCAACAATGTCCTGTTCGTTAACATTTACCTGCATAGCTTTACAACTAGGACATGGATTGTTTGCATATTCTGTCTTTTTTGGGATAACTTGAGGCCTCTCTACAATTTCTTCTTGAATATGTTGACATCTTTTGCACTTTGCTTCAACTCTGTGCAAGTTTGTATCATCAGTAATAATTAGAGTTTTGACAACATTGTTCTTAAGGTACTCTATAATTTCCTGTAATCCATAAGATCCCTTTCCAGAATGAGAGTTAATCTCTCTGAATAAATCTTCAACAAGTTTCTTCTCTTCTACCATTCTAAAATCTCCTAAAATCTCTGAAGACTTTGCAAAAGCCTCTCTAATTCCTTCAGCTCCTGCATATGAAGCATCAATTGTATTAATTATCATATCTTGCAATCTATACTCCAGATAATTTCCATTAATGAAATCTTCTTTTGTAGGCCCCGGTCCTGAGATTATCAGTCCCTTAATTGGGTAAATATCAATAAAAAATTCTCGTGTAGTTTCAGCTACTCTGTTATAGAAATATGATAACTCCATCTCCCTGAGTTTTTGAAATCTCTTTGCAGACTGTCCACCCTGTCTGTGTTTTCCAGCTACCCCTGATCCCGTTTGAGATAACACTTCGATTTTATCACCATATAACAATCCCCAACCCGCATCTTTCGCATCAATTGCTAAAAATCCAATTAGGTTGTCATCTTTTAGCATATCCTTTAGAATGTCTACGTGAAAATGATCATCACATCTATACAAATATTGTTTCAAATCTTTTGGTGGATCAATCTCCCAAATTTTTACAACCTCACTTCCTAAAGGGCCTCCTCCTTCTGGCGGTAATGCTCCACAAAATATTACTAATCCTTTTTCTGGGGTTTTTTTGTAGAGCTTCAATCTTTGAACTACTTTTCCTAAAGAGTCAACTACATGTGTTCTAGTAAGATCTGATTTGATGTTGTCTGCTGTTCCTTGTTCTTGTTGAAGTGTACTGATGATTTCATGAAGTTGCTTCCCTTTAGGAATGTATACTGTAATAAGCTCAGTTCCTCTCCCTGATTTTTGTGATAATTCCTCTAGAGTCTTTCTAATTTTATAGAGTTTAACAGAATCTTGTTTTTCTATGATGATTTTCTTCATTTGTGATTTCTCCTGATCATGCGAATATTAATTTTGATTGATTATGATTTTCATAAAATTACAATTCATCAAATGTTTTCAGAAATACTTCTAGTGGCTGATTTCCTCTAATTTTGATAATTTTTTGATCATTGAAGACCAAAAAGGATGGAGTTGCATCGATTCCAATCTCTTTTCCAAACTCATAAAGTGCAATGACTCGATTTTGGTATTTGTGCTCATTAAGACACGTGTTAAATTCTAATAAATCCAAATCTACAGTTACTGCAAATCTGTCTAGTGACTCTCTTGTTATCCATCCAGTTCTTTCTCCTCCCCAGTTTTTGTAAAGTTCATCATGATACTGCCAGTATTTTTCTTGATCTTCTGCACAATATGATGCCTCTGCTGCTAGTAGAGAATCCGGACCATTTAGGGGAAAGTCTTTGAAGACTAGTTTTACTTTACCTGTTTTGATAAAATCTTCATTGATGATATTTAGTGTATTTTCATGAAATCTGTAACAAAAAGTACATTGATAATCTCCCCATTCTAAAACAGTAATTGGTGCATTTGAATCACCCATAATTGGGGAACCATTTTGAATTAATTTTGAAGTAGTTAATAATTTTGAATCATTTTGTGATTCAGGATAAAATGCCAAAAACATTCCTGAGATGATCCCTATTACTATGGGTATCGTCAAGAGATATAGTTTTGTCATATCTTGACGAAATACGATTCTAGTATAAAGTATACATTTTCATCATAAGACCGATCAATAATTTTTAATGTTGTTGAAAATATCCAAGAGCTTAAATATATTCAATTGTTGTTAAATTTTATGTCTGAAACGAGACAAATTAATGTATCAAAGACAGATGTTTCCAAATTAGCAATAGTTGTATTGGCCATCATCTTTGCAGCAGGATTATTTCTTGTAGGATTTGATCAAGGACATATCTTTAGTCTGGTTTATGGCGAACAAGCATTTGAAGATCTTTACATTCATGAACTAACTCATGATATGAGACATGCAGCAGGATTTCCATGTCATTAGGAATCTAATGTCATGAAGACATTTCTATTTATTGTAATTGTTTTAATTTCAGGTGCATTTGCAGGATTAATTCACGGAACAGTGAACTTTGCAATTGTGGAACCATATCTTGATCAAGTTATTGGAATTGAAAACCAAAATCTATTTGCTTCAGGTGAAGAAAAAGATACTTCTGAATTTTGGGTAGAATATGAAGGATATAGAATATGGCAAAAAAGTGGGCAGATGCTTGCGGGGGTTATTTTAGGAACATCAATTGGTGCATTATTTGGAATAGTATTTGCACTATCTAGAAATTCATTACCAGGTAACAATGATGTCAAAAAGGCACTTGTCTTGGCTGGAATTATGTGGTTTACCATGTTTGTGATTCCATTTCTCAAATATCCTGCAAATCCACCAACTGTTGGTGATCCTGAAACTGTTGTGTTGAGATCAATTTTGTATCTGTCTTTTATTACAATTTCCGGATTTGGGGCAGTTGGTTTTTATAAATTATCACAGAAATTTCAGAACAAGAGAAAACTTGTACCAATAATAGGATATGGTATTTTTATCTCGGTAGTTTTCTTTGTAATGCCAGAAAATCCAGATGAAATTACTGCTCCAATAGATTGGGTAAACGAGTTTAGAATAATGTCATTCCTTGGAGTTACTTCTTTCTGGGTTTCAATTGGTGTGATTCTTGGATTCTTTTGGAACCGATTTAGTCCCAATAAAGAAACTACTCAATCATATAACTAGATATTCTGACTCTCTAGAATGAGAACAAAAGCATTTCGTTTAAATATTGTACCATATTTTTGATAACTGCATGTCAAGACGACTTACTTTACCACAATTAAAAAAATATGATATTACTCAAAAAGTAATAGAAGCATTAGCTGATTCTGAATCTCGTGCAATACTTTTTTCTATTATAAAAAAAGGAAATACCGCAGCAGAACTCTCAAATAAACTTAAAATTCCTCTTAGCTCTGTATACAAAAAGTTAGCAGACCTTGAGGAACTTACATTAATTAGAGTTGAAAAATGGATGCTATCTGATAAAGGTAGAAAATACAAAGTCTATCGCAGCAGAATTAGTAAAGCAGATATCTCCATAAAAAAACCTGAACCCTTATTGACATTAATTCCTAATTAAGTGATTTTAATGTCCAAGTCGAATATAATCCAATTATCTGAGTTTGATATAACTCAAAAAATTATTGAGTCACTCAGTAATGTATGTACTAGAGCTGTATTATTTTCAATTATAAATGAATCAAAAGATGCAACTCAAATTGCAGATGAATTAAAAATTTCGCTTTCTACTGTTTACAAAACATTGTGTACTTTAGAAGATCTTGCACTTGTGGAGGTAATCAAGTATATTATTTCATCAGAAGGAAAAAAAATCAAACAATATCGTAGTAGAATTGGCAAGGTGGAAATAACTTTAGAGACTTCTGAGCCTAGTTTGAATCTGTACCCAAATACATCAAATCCTAAATCAAATTTTTAACAAAATTTATTTTAAATTCGTCTATGAGTAATTATTTCTCATTCTATAGGCTTGGAATTAATCCTTGGAATGAAAATCTCACTTAAATAACTTAGCTTTACCTAAGATTTTTAGTCAATCATGAAACAGCAAATAATTTTGGTATCAGTAATTGTAATTGCAGCATTTCTTGGGGGTTATTTGTTGGCCAATCTAGATGATAATTCTAGTTCTGTGTTAACTGATGAAACTATTAGCGTTTTGTCTGAATCAAAAACACTTGACGTTGATACTATCACTATTGGATTTATCCCCGTTGAAAAAGCTGATGAGTTAACTCCAAAAGCACAAGCACTAGAAGAATTTCTTGAAAATAAGATTGATGTTGATATTGAAATAGTTGTACCAACAAGCTATGAGACTATTATTGAAGGAATGAGATTTGGTCACATTGATGCTGCCTTTATGGATACTGGGCCTGCATGGATTACACATCAAAGAACAGGTGCAGAAGTTGTATTGGCAGAACTTGTTTCAGGAAAAGTAAATTATCAAGCAACAGTTTGGACTTTAGCTAACAATGATTCTATTAATTCATTAGAAGATACTGTCGGTAAAAGAGTAGCCTTTACTAGTATTACTGGTTCGTCAGGTTTTGTAAGACCTATGGGAACTTTGGTAACTGAAGGCTATATCAATATTGAAGGTGATGATATAGTAGCATTAGAATCTGCATTAGCAAATAATTTTGAAAGTTATACTTTTACAGGAGGATACAAAGCAGCTCTACAATTACTCCTTAATGGAAATGTAGATGTTGCATTTGGCTCAGACATTGCTCCTGAAAAATATCTGGAATTAGAAGATCAAGCAAAATTGCGTTCAGTTACAACAATTGGACCAGTACCTTCTCATGTATTTATGGTAAATGCTGACATGTCAGAATCAACCAGAAACGCACTTGTTGATGCTCTTATTGAACTCAACTATGATGAAAACAACTTAATTTTACAGAATTTGTATGGTGCTGAAGCACTTGTTCCAACAACAACTACTATGCATATTGGTGATTTTGGAACATACATTGATGCTTTAACAGGACTTGATCAATTAATTCTTGACAAATACGACAAGAGTAAATAAAAACTGGAACTTTTGAAATGAAAAAAATTCAGATGATCAAAAACCAACCTCTTTCATTAATTTCTACAACGAAAATTATTCAGATGAGTAATGTCTCGACGTCTTATGATTCTAAAAATTTTGCTTTAAAAGGAATTAACTTGTCAATCGATAGAGGAACTAATTATGCTATTGTTGGACAATCTGGTTCTGGAAAATCTACTTTACTAAAACTAATGAATGGAATGATGATTTCTAGTAATGGAACAATCAAAATTGATTATGTTGTACCGGACATGAATGACAAAAAATTCAAAAAGATGATGCACACAATTGGGTACATCCCTCAAAGTCTTGGATTAATAAAAAATATTACAGTTATTGAAAATATTCTCATTGGTGCACTACCCCGACTTAGTAAAATTCAATCATTATTCAAGAGGTTCCCAGAACATGAAATTCAAGAAGCTAAAAGAATTCTAAAACTAGTTGCGCTATCTGGAAAAGAAAACAGAAAAGTCTACATGCTCAGTGGTGGTGAAAAACGAAGGGTTGCTATCGCTAGAGCACTAATGCAAAAACCTACAATCTTATTGGCAGATGAAATTGTTTCAGAATTAGATCATGTTACTGCACATGAGATTATGGATTTGATTGCAGATGCTCAAAAACAAATGAATCTAACAGCAATTATGGTTCATCATGATATGCAACTAGCATTAGAGTACGCAAATCGAGTTGCAGTTATCAAAGATGGTGAAAAAATTCTAGAGATTGGAGTCGAAGGCGAAAAAATAGTTGATTTTCAAACAGGTGATATGAGTGCAGAAGAGATTATGGAGATGTATAGTAATGACTCCAAAAAATAATATTATAATTGGAATTATTATCGCATTACTGGTAGTCGCATCTTACAATGTTGATGCTAATCCTATCGAGTTTATTGAGGGATTACCAAATCTTGCAATAGTTGTTGAAGAAATGCTTCTTGTTGAACCAAAATATGTTCCAACTGCTATTTGGGCAATGTTTGAAACGATTCAAATGGCGTTTATTGGAACAATAATTGGTTTTGCAATTGCATTGCCACTAAGTATGCTTGCTGCAAGAAATCTTAACAGCAAATATGTTTATGCTCCGGTTCGTGCATTGTTAGCAACTATTCGCACATTTCCATCAATCTTGTGGGCAATCTTATTTGTAATCATGGTAGGATTAGGTCCTTTTGCAGGCGTTTTAGCAATTATCATGTATACAATTGGATTTGTTAGCAAATTACAATATGAAGCAATTGAAACAATTGATTCTGACCCTATGGATGCAGTAAGCTCAATTGGAGTATCAAAATGGCAATTGATTCGTTATGTTGTGATTCCTGAATCAGCCTCTCATCTTCTTAGTCAGTTGCTTTACATGTTTGATTATAATATTCGTCAAACTAGTATCCTTGGATTGGTTGGTGCAGGAGGAATTGGTTTCTACATAATTAATTATATCAAATTCTTTGAATATGGAAAAGCAGCAGTTTTCATGTTAATAGTACTAATTACAGTTTTGATAATTGATTGGATTAGTGTTAAGATAAGAGACAAGTATATCATTAAATCACAACATGGAATGGAAGTTACTACAAAATAGATTCTTTCTGCACCTGTTTTAGGTAGTAATCTTGTCTAGTTGATTTGATTCAACTGCTGTTTTTATTTCTCTTGCAATCCTTCTACCCATGCTCATAGGTTCATTAAACAAGAGTGAATAGTATGGTGAGCCATCCATGTAGATATTGGTTCCTGCAACAATTCTTGCTGAAAATTCAAATGATGTAAATTTTGCATTTTCATCATAAACTCCTTCAATACAAAATGGTCCGTTCATACCTGGTGCTACAAGTTTTTTTGCAGCAACAACAAAGTTTTCTCCCATATTGTACACTTCATCCAAAAGTGACTCTCTTAAAACTAGAGGGCTATTTCCAATCACATTAAACGATGGAACCTTGTTAGTTTTTAGTTGCTGGTCAGATGGTATTCTAGCAAGACCTTCAATATCTGACTCGTGTCTTTGATCAGCTCCAAAGAATTCTAATTCTTCTTTTAGTGGAGAATAAAAGAATTGTAAATAAGCTAAAACCCCTGCTGCATATTTTTGAATGTAAAGTGTCTCATCTTTTGAAATCACTCCTTCTGAAATCAACTGATTTCTTTTTGTGTTGTAATCGTTTTCATTTGCTGCCAAAAAGTATCCCTTTCCACCTGCTGCTCCCTGTCTTTTTATAATTACTAGACTGTTGATATCTTTAGGATCAGATACTGTAGTTGGAATAGGAAGATTTGCTTCTCTCATGAGTTTCTCTTTCATCTCTCTATCTGATTCCCATTTTAGAATCCATTTGTTTCCAAAGACAGGAGTCTTGATTGATTCAATCTCTTCAGAACTCATTTGTGCAATCAATGTTCCATGAGGAATCAAAATGGCATCATTTTGTTCAAGAATTGATTGACATTTTTGGTCTAGAACTTCATTAAAGGAATTTACTATGATTAGTTCATCAATAAATGGAAATCTTTGATATAGTTTTTCTCGTTTTTTTTCACAGACTAATATGGTTTTTAGACCTTCATCTTTCGCACCTTTGAGAACCTGTAAAGAACAGTGAGATCCTAATGTTGTTATGGCAGTCATTGCGATGTTTTCAGTTGTATTTTGTACTTTATGAACTATGTGCGGTTGAAACGTATTGAAATACCTCGTCTATCAATTCAATACTTAATTCTGATTTGACATCTTCAGGAATTACCTTTAGAACAAAATCATACATAGTTGTATTCTTAGGAAGGTCACCTCTTTCCTGTAATAGAGAAAAAACAGCAATTCCATTTGAGATTAGCGCTACCATCTTTTCTTTGTTAGTGAGACTCACAATATCTATGAAAAATCATGGTAATTTAATGTAAATCTGGTTATTGAAAATTAAGGTATTAGTGCACTATTTTGTGTAAAAATTAATTACACCATGAAATGTGGAGTAAAGTAAATTATGATAGAAACTGAATTAGGAAATTTACGTAGATCTCATTATTCTGATGAAATCAATCCCTCTATGGATGGCACACAAGTAATCATTATGGGTTGGGTTTTAACAATACGTGGACATGGAAACATTTGTTTTGCTACAATCCGTGACAAAAATGGCGATATCTCAGTTGTTGCAAAAAAGGGAGATTGTCCAGATGAGATTCGCGAAAAAATATCTTCACTAAAAGCACATTCTTCAATTGCTGTTATTGGAAAAGTAAAATCTTCTGAAAAGGCACCTAGTGGATTTGAGATAATTCCAACAGAACTTAGAGTCTTTTCAGAAGTTGAAAAGATTCCTCCTTTTGAGCCTACTGCAAAAACTGTCAAAAATATTGATACACGATTAGAGGTAAGACCAATCGATCTTAGACGTAAGCCTCTACAACATATTTTCAATGCTAGAAGTCTAGTCTTAAAATCAATCAGAGATTACTTCTATTCGCAAAAATTTATTGAGATTAATACTCCAAAAATGATTGCAACGGCTACTGAAGGTGGGGCCGCATTATTTGCAATCTTTTATTATAACAAAGAAGCTTTTTTGGCCCAAAGTCCACAATTGTACAAAGAACAATTAACTATGAGCTTTGAAAAAGTCTTTGAGATTGCTCCAATTTTTAGAGCAGAATCATCAAGAACTAATCGTCATTTAGCAGAAGCCATCTCAATTGATTTGGAAGAAGCATTTGTTGATTATAATGATATAATGGATAGAATTGAGGAACTAATAAAAATTTCAATTAAAACTGTTAATGACTATGTAACAATTAATCCTGATGCTAAATTTTTAATTCCTACCATGCCTGAAACAATTCCACGATATTCTTATGATGAATTAATAGATAAAATGCAAAAGGCAGGAGTAAAAACTGAATGGGGAGATGATTTGTATCCATCTAATCTCAAAAAGATTAATCTTGATGGATTTTACTTTATCATTGATTGGCCTTTGGGCCCAAAACCGTTTTACGTAAAAGATAGTAAATCCAACCCAAAAATTTCTGAATCCTTTGACTTGATGTATGGTGATTTAGAATTGTCTTCAGGCAGTACCAGAATTGAGAAACGAGATGAATTAGAGGGGAGAATGAAGAATAAAGGAATGAAGACTGATGCATTTGAGTATCATCTGGGTGCATTTGATTATGGTGTTCCACCTCATGCGGGTTGTGGAATTGGTCTTGAGAGGCTAATTATGGCTCTTACCGGTACTGAAAACATCCGAGATGTAACATTTTATCCAAGAGACGTTGACAGATTAACACCCTAGGTGCAAGTGAATGGTTACTGAAGAACAAATAGAACATGTTTCAAAATTAATGAAAATAGACATCGATGATCATAAGGAATATGTTGATAAGGTACAGGCCATGATTGATTATTTTGATGTTTTAGATTCCGCAGATGTTGAATCTGAAGAAATCTCAATGCAGGAAATCACGATTTCTAATTTACGAGAAGATAAGTATGTCCCATTTAATGAAAAACTAATTGACAAACTAAACAATTACAAAGGCACCTACGTGCGAGCACCAAAGATGTCTTAATGAACCTAAAAATTTCTGCCCTTGAATTTGTCCAACAAGTACAAAACGGAAATATTTCTGCTGAAGATTTTGTTGCAAAAACCCTAGAACGAATACAAAGTATTGATGATAAACTCCATGCTTTTTTATTTGTAAATGAAAAGGCAATTGATCAAGCACGAGATATTGACAAAAAAATAAAATCTGGAAGTAAAGTTGGGGCATGTTTCGGAATGCCAATTTCAATTAAAGATAATATGTGCATCAAAGACAGCAAAACTACTTGTGCATCAAAAATGCTTGAAAATTTTGTAGCACCCTATGATGCAACTGTCATAACAAAACTAAAAGAACAAGATGCAGTATTTGTTGGAAAAGTAAATCTTGATGAGTTTGCTATGGGGTTAACAACTGAATTTAGCGCATTTGGTTCAAGTAAAAATCCATGGAACACAGAATACGTTCCAGGTGGTTCTTCTGGTGGCAGTGCAGTTTCTGTAAGTGCTTTTGAGTGTGTTGCTTCACTAGGATCTGATACTGGTGGCTCTGTTAGAAATCCTGCCAGTTTTTGTTCTGTGGTTGGATACAAGCCAACTTATGGTCTAATTAGCAGATATGGCTTAATTTCTTATTCAAATAGTATTGAACAGATTGGCCCTCTTACTAGAACCGTAAAAGACACTGCTTTCATGTTAAACATCATTTCTGGATTAGACCCTAATGATAATACCACTATTGATAACAAAAATGAAGACTATCTTTCAGGTATTGATTCTGGCATAGAAGGCAAGAAGATAGGCATAATCAAGGAGATGGTTGGAGAAGGAACTGATCCTGCCGTTTTATCTGCAACAAAAAATGCTATTTCAAAACTGGAGAATCTTGGAGCAACATGTGAAGATGTATCACTAGATATGGTAAAATATTCTGTTGCGGCATATTATACAATTACTGCAACAGAAGCTGGTAGTAATCTTGCAAGATATGATAATTTAAGATATGGATATGATTTTTCTGTTGAAGGTTATGAGTTTAATTCTTACATTGCAAAGGCACGACGAAACTTTGGTCCAGAAGTAATAAGAAGAATGATAATTGGGGGATTTGTTCCATCTGCAGGCCATGCCGGAAAATATTTTCTCAAAGCCCTCAAAGTAAAAAGTAAACTTACAAGAGAAATAAATGAAGCATTTAAGAAATTTGATCTTTTGATTGCGCCAACTGTTCCAATACTTCCATTTAAAATTGGAGAAAAGATTAATGATCCTGTTTCTCTATTTCTAATTGATATCAACACTGTCACAGCAAATCTTACAGGAAAACCGTCAATTTCAGTTCCATTTACTATCTCAAATGGATTGCCAATTGGAATACAATTATTGGCAGATTCAATGAATGATAAATTACTACTACAAGCTGCATATGCATTGGAACAGACTATTACATTGCAGGAGGTTCCCATTTGACAAAGATTGGTTTAGAAATTCACTGCCAGCTAACAAATTTGAAAAGTAAATTGTTTTGTTCATGTAAGGCAAATTATCGAGAATTTAAAATTAACGAGAATATCTGTCCTATTTGTATGGGACTACCAGGAAGTTTGCCCAGATTAAATCAAGAAGCTGTAAAAAAGGCAACAATGATTGCAATGGCTCTTAACTGTACTACTCCTGATAAGATTGCATTTTTTAGAAAAAATTACTTTTATCCAGATTTACCAAAAAACTTCCAAATCACTCAGCTAAATATCTACGGTGAAACCAGCATTGGCGGTACAGGCTCAATAATAGTCGGTGATAAAAAAATTAGAATCACACGAATCCAACTAGAGGAAGATCCTGGGCGACTAATTTACGAAGGCAGTTCATCCAAAAATCTAATCACTTTGGTTGATTACAATCGTGCAGGTACACCATTGGTTGAAATTGTTACAGAACCCGATTTTGAAAATCCTAAACAAGTAAGAGATTTTGTTAACATTCTATCTGATTTACTTGAAAATCTTGAAGTCTCAGATCCTGGTTTAGATGGTGCAATGAGAGCTGATGCCAATGTTTCGATTGAAAGAGGAAATAAAGTTGAAATCAAAAATATTGGTTCTTTCCATGATTTAGAAAAAGCTGTTCACTTTGAAATTACAAGACAAGAAAGCTTGCATTCTAGAGATATTCAAATAATTCAAGAAACAAGACATTGGGACGACAAAAGAAAAATTACTGTTTCATCACGTTCAAAAGAAGAAGATCTTGATTATCGGTATTTTCTAGAAGGTGATATACCTTGGGTTATAATTGATCCTAAGACAAAAGAGAATCTAAAATCAAATATGCCCG
>Ga0208879_1001329_pt1 | contig 23531 bp, 23 predicted proteins | sample Knorr_S15_td_Bot_FD_185605 | JGI IMG/M metagenome (GOLD analysis project Ga0208879, IMG submission 185605) | Marine microbial communities from Southern Atlantic Ocean transect - Knorr_S15_td_Bottom_ad_5009_LV_A (SPAdes) (version 2) | ecosystem: Environmental > Aquatic > Marine > Oceanic | place...
GGCAACGATCACCGTCAGATAAGAGAATGCGCTGATCCAAGCGGCATTGGCCTTCTGATAAGCCATCGTGATGCCGACTTGACCGCCGCACGCACCGATGCCGATTCCGACGAGTGCGGCAGCAACCTCCCAACTCAACTCAGGTAGATGTGGAGCTGCCTGAATCAAGGATCCAGCCACCGAGAACGCAGCAAACCAGAACACGACTGAAGTGGGAGAGTCGGTCTTTCGCAGCTCTCGCACATACATGTAAGCCATCGCTGCAAAGAAGCCCGAACCCAGCGCCAACATAGCGTCGGGCTCGATGCTTGAGAGGTCGGGAGAAACAATCAGCACGATCCCGGCGAAAGCGGAGATCAGCAGTCCGACAACGCCCTTCGAAACCTCTTCATGAATGACGCGACCGGAGAGCAGTGCCACGAATAGAGGGCCTGTGTATTGCAGAGACACCGCCTGTCCGATCGAGATTCGCGAAAGCGCAGTGAAATACAGAATCATCGCGATCAAGCCAACCGTGCAACGCAGAAACATCGTCTTCGAGTCGTTGACCTTCAGTGAGATCCCTCGACTCGCTGCGAAGGCGGCGACCGCGAAAGCAATCACAGCCGAGCGGACCAGGATTATCATCCAGACATCGACGCCCTCGAGGCTGCTCGTGTACTTGACGAGAGCATTCATCGTCCCGAAACTGAGGCTTCCGAAAATCATCCACAAGACCGCGATACGAGGCGTATCGGTTGCATTGCCTGTCGCAAAGTTCGCAAGGTTCGCAGCGTCCTTCGCGCTCTCTGCGGAAGACTCCGTTGCAACAAAGGAAGACAAATCTGGGCCTATCCCATCCGTCGCCGCAATTTCAGCAAGGCCCCTACCGAGTCCACGTTTGACCAATCAGACGAGCCCCCAGCGAGATTCGAGGACCGAGGCCACCTTTTGGTAGTCCAACCCACCGTTGCTCTTGGGGTCGTGAAGATGGATCGGGATGCCGTGACTTGGGGCTTCGGCGAGCCGGATATTGCGACGAATCGGCGGCTCGATGACAAGTTCAGGGAAGGCTTCCTTGACCTCTGCCGCTACCTGGTTGTTGAGCAGGGTCGGCGCGTGCATGGTGAGCATGACTCCATCGACTCCCAAGCGGGGATTGAGCAGACCTCTCACTTCGCGGATCGTGCCTGCGAGCATGGCCAACCCCTCCAGAGCGAAATATTCGGTCTGAACCGGAATGACGATGCCATCACTGGCTACCAGTGCGTTGATTGTGACCAGTCCGAGGGAAGGTGGAGTGTCTATCAGAACTAGGTCATAATGCGGCAGGAGCGGCGCCAGAGCTTCGGTCATTCGCCGCTCTCTGCCGAGTTGTCTCAGCATCTCTTGCTCTAGTCCGACGAGGGTTCTGTCGCCAACGATGATGTGGACGCCCTCGACGGCTGTCGCGTGGCGTGAATCGACAGCGCATTCCGGGCTCAGCAGGAGGTCGCGCGTCGTCGTGCTGACGCGACTCTTGTCGACGCCCAATCCAGTCGCGCAATTGCCTTGGGCATCGGCATCGACGACCAGAACTCTGTGGCCACGAAGCGCCATCTGCGAGGCGATGTTGATGACGCTCGTGGTCTTGCCAACGCCGCCCTTCTGATTGATCACAGTGACTACTCGAGCCCGCCCTTCTGGCGTCGCCGCTCCGCGTGGAAGTTCCAGCGGCCGACGCGGTCGCGCGGTGCTGATCTCGTCGACCGCGTCGAGCCTCGGCAGGCCTCGCTCCTCCTCGACTTCGATGAATTCGACATCGACCACCAAGGGCGTAGCCTCCACTTCGGGCAGACTCGCCCTGTCTTCGTCAGCCGACATACGAGCGCCTCCGGCGCTCAGAGGCGTGTTCAATGTGCCGCTCATCAAAGGCACGACTGAGGCTGATTCACAGCCCTTCGTGCAACGCCGAGCCACCTCGCACGGAGTCGATCGCGACCTCGCGCGTGTTCAGTAAATATGGAACCAACCGAGCATTCGGCCGCTCTCGGCATCCATCGCGAAGCTGACCGAATGATCTTTGTTGCCCTCGGTCCAAGTCCGCTCGACTCCGACATTGACCGTTCCTTCGGCGAAACTCGAGGGTATGAAATCGAAGATGTCATTCTCATGTGTGACTGACAGGATGTAGCCATATTCGCTCTCGGAATGCCAGCCGCCTGCGCCGTCTGAAATCAGTGGATTGAGGTCAGGATAGCGGGCTGAAGCGAGGATTCTGTTCTCCAGCACCGACATCGTGAGGGTGTCAGGGATTGCATTGCGATTCCACTTCACTGCCTCGTTCTGGGTGTTTCTGTCGTCAACCAACGCACAACCATCGTCCTGCTTGCGAACTATCGTCAACCCTGTTCGATCGTCGTCCGCGACCCATGAGAGATTCCATTCCTGCTTGGAGTCGACTTGTTTTGTTGATGCCTTCCAGATGTAGCCGCCGGATTCGACTGCTTGAGCCGCGCCGCTCGATGAATGATTCGTGAGGGTGCATTGCAGCGCGGCTTCGATGTCCCAGACTCTGGTATCGCTCTCGTCGGGCATCGCCACTCCCCACGAACGCTGGGCGCTGGTGCTGGGCCGGTCCTCGCCCGGCCCCGGCTTGCTTGTGTAACCGACGCCCCAATCGATGCTGCGCGTACCGGCGTGGTTGTTGGTGGCGCGCATCGACAGTTGGATGGTGATGCGACCATCGGGCATCGCCGCGTCAGAGAGTGTGCTCTCGACAAGACCGCATTCGCTCGTCCCTTGGCTCTTGTCGACTATGATGCTGGCTTCTTGTGAGACCGGCCACGGAACGCCTTTCTTCACCTTGAGATCGATGCGGACGTGGCCGTTGCAGATGTCGAATTCCTTGTGTGAGAGGGAAATTAGGTAGACCAGACCGTGGTTGGGGTCGTTGATTTCCTCATCGACGCTCCAACTCCATTTGTCGCTTTCTTCAGAATTACTGCCGGCTCGCAGTTCGCGCTCGCCGAAGAAGGCGTAGAGGTCGATCGGCGTCAGTGGAAAGAGGATGTACGAGCCGACGATATCGAGTCCGGAAATCGCCTCGAGACCGAATGTCGCCGCCTCGAGAGTGGTCGGCTTGTTGTCGACATCGCGCAGAGTCATATCCGTCCTCGTCTTGATCATCTCGCGGTCGCCGATGTCGGTCCATGAGCGGCTGGTCATATCGAGGCTGTTGTCCTCAAGGAACCAGCCTTGGTTGCCGCACTCCCCAGGGTTGCGCCAAGTCTTACCCGAGAGGTCGATGGAAAGGTCGTGGGTGAGGACTTTTTCTGCTGTCAAATGATATCTTCCGAAGGCGTCCAAGGCGCCGACTGCGCCGCTGTATTGAGCATCCATCGGGTGCAGGATATCATCTGCTGTGCCCTTGCGGATGAGGATGCTTCCAGAACCCGTCGATATTACTGCGTTAATCTCACCGCAGGCATCATCGAGGGCTCCTCCTGCGGCGTCTCTGAAAATCGAAACCATGTCATCTCCCTCTATCGATATGCTCGATGAGTGGATGACGAATTGCATGCTGTCGCCATAGCGCAGTTCGCGGGCGCGGAAGACGGATTCCTGCTGCACGTAGATGGCGATTCCCGCGGCTACGATGATCAGGCCGACGACTGCTATCGCAGCGACTTGCTTGGCTGAGAGTTCGATCGACCTGAGGCTCGGGATGGTGATTGTTATCGACGCCTCAGAGTCGCTGTCGGAAGCGAGTTCGTCAGCGAGCAAAACTGAATCTTCTTCTGGAATCACGCCAGTGGTCCAGGGATCCACTTCCTCCTTGTCGAGAATCAGAATCCCCGAGGCTTCCTCGTCGAGGATGAGAGCGCTCTCCTCCTCGACGATATCCGCCTCTAGGACCTCGGCTTCGAGCACCTCCTCGACGGGTGGAGGAGGTTGGGGCATCGATTCGGGCGCTTCTGGCAACTGTTCTGGCAGCGGTGCTGGAGGCAAATCGGGTAGAATTTCTGTCGGTTCTTCGCCGCTGACACGCGCCAGAAGTCTATCGATGGCATCATCCATCTCGTCGCGGTATTGAGGAGTGGTGCTAACGGCTGGGGCTGGACTCTCGATGGGCTCAGCCAAGCCCTCGTCCTCGAGGATTCGCTGAATCAGATCAGCCTTCTTCCCCGAGACCAGAAGGCGGCGTTCCCTGCATAATTCGCGCAATTCCGAGACCTTCAACTCTGACAACGAACCATGGTCCAAACTCTCACCTCCTGCCATTCGACTAGCGCGTAGTCCCACGCTGCGGCTTTCAACCCCTTCGCCGTCCCGCTTTGTTGCGGGCGCAATCGGGGCTTGAGCAGGAAACGCCAGCCTCGACCTCGCGCATTTCCATCCGTTACACTGAAAAGGGCTGGGCGGTCGGCGGCAATCATGGACTCAAGACTGGTCATCCTTTCACGAGCCCCGAGTTGCTACTCGACCAGGCGTCTGGCCGAGGAGGCCGAGAAAATGGGCTGGGCTGTCCGCATCATCGACCCGCTCTCGGTGACTGTGGTGGTCGATGAGAGGGGGGGTCGCATCTTCCATCGCGGCTGGCCTGTCGAGTGCGAAGCGGTGATTCCGAGAATCGGTTATTCGATCACTCGCCGCGGTGTCGCCATCGTTCGACAATTCGAACACATGGGCGTCATCATCCTCAATCCATCCGATGCGATTCTGCAGAGCCGCGACAAGTTGCTCGCCAGCCAGCTGATGGCCGACGCTGGCATACCCGTGCCAATCACAGCTCACGTCGCGGCACGCGAAGACACCAATCGAGCGATCGAACGCGTCGGCGGCGTGCCTTGCGTTGTCAAGGCCACCGAAGGCACGCAAGGCTCGGCTGTCTATCTCGCCAGAACACACGAGCAGGCGCGCCAACTCGTCTTCCAGATGCTGGAGCGTGGCATGCGCCCGCTGGTGCAGGAGTACATCGAGGAATCGCACGGACATGACATTCGCGTCTTCGTCGTCGGCGGCCGCGTCAGCGCGGCGATGCGCAGGCGCGCGGCCGGCGATGAATTCCGCTCGAACTTCCACCTCGGTGGTCACGTCGAGCGTGTTCACCTCTCCGAGGCGCAGATTGCAGTCGCTCTCAGCGCCGCCAACATCCTCGGCATGGACATCGCGGGCGTCGATATGCTCGAATCCAGAGATGGCCCACTGGTCTTGGAAGTCAATTCGAGTCCCGGCCTCGAAGGAATCGAGGCCGCATCTGGCGTCAATGTCGCCGGCGCGGTGGCTCGCCACTTGGAGAACCGCCTCGTCGCCAAGCGCCAGCAGCAGCGCATCGAAGCCGAACATGCTTCACTCGAGGCGCCCGATGTTCAACATCTGACAGATTGAAACAGTCAACAGAATGGATCGGGCCTGTCGGCTCAATTTAAGCATCTCTCAAACGCCAGCCGACAGGCTCGCAACTTCAGAAGCATTCAAGTCCCGATAGAGAATTCTAGGTTCGCCCGCAAGGGCAGGGATGCACCCGTCGTTCGCGGCGGAAGAGGCGTGGGGATGTCGAGAGAGTCGGAGAAAAACGGAGAGGTCGGTGGCCGATTTGCTGTCGAGGGGCGGTTCGAAACGCTCTCCACATACGGTGCCGACATAGGCTCAACACTTCCTTTACGACTGCACAGGCTGTCCGTGCTGCCGTGGTTCGAATGCTGGGAAGGGCAGCTGCGGACCGAGAAGAAATCGTCGCATACGATCAGGGCTTACTCGATTGCAGCGCGAGGCTTCGCGACGACATCGCTGCCTGACGAAGAAGTGCTGGACTGGGAGGCTGCTAAGGGGATCGCGGTTGGCGAATTCCACGCTCGCGCTAACCCGAATTCAGGGCGTATGGATGCTTGGTTGAATGGTATTAGCGAGTTGCGTCCTGCAACTGTCAACGCTCGTATCGCTGCCCTCTCACATCTGCTCAAATGGTTCGGTCATTCGGTCCCCGAATGGATTCAGCGGCCAGCTCGGAAGCGTTCGCTGCCTCGGCCGCTGGGACGTTCAGAAGTACTCAAGGTGCGGGCTGCTGCGAAGCGCTTGGAAGACCCGCTGACGAATCCAATCGTGACGATGATTCTGGATACTGGGCTTCGGGTCTCGGAATTATGCAATCTCGACATCGATGATGTCGACCACGATGACCTCTCGGCGCTGGTCATCGGCGGCAAAGGCGAGAAGGATCGAACTGTTCTCTTCACCAAGGTGACGACCATCGCTCTAGAATCGTGGACCCCGATTCGAGTGATGCGTGAGAAGATAATCGACGATGAGGATTCCGAGCGCGCACTGTTCCTGTCGAGTCGAGGTCGGAGGATCAATCCGCGCTCGGTGCAGAAATTGATCGACAGATTGGCTGATGAAGCCGACATTCCACGCTCGCGCCTCTCGCCCCATACGCTGCGCCACACCTTCGCCACTGGCTTGCTCGAGCGCGGCGCTGACTTGGTGACGATCCAGCGACTGCTCGGCCATGCGAGCATCGCCACGACGCGCGTCTATCTGGAGATCAGTGACCAGACGCTGCGTGAGATCTATCACCGCGCGCAGCGGCTGCCCGACCCTGAGGATCTCAACATGGAGACAGAGGTCATCGAAGAAATAGCAGCCGAATTGCCGCTCCCGCGGCGATGATCATTTCTTCGCGGGATTCTTCTTGTTGCTGCGCTTGTCGACCGCTTCTGGACCCTGCCATTCGCGGTCGGGAGCGACGATGTTCCCGGAGTGGCCAGGCAGCGGACAATGCTTGCCTGAGCGGCAGCGGCTGCAATTGTCCTTCGGTGGCAATTCGACGACTTTGGTCAGGCGCCCATACTTCCGCCGCGGCATAGAGCACTCTTGGCGCGGGAGGAACTTGAGCATTCTCATGTGCGCGCAAGATTCAACCACACACGGAGTCAGCGCGGAGCGTGGATTCCGCGGATGATGGCGAGCCCGAGGGAGGAACCGTCGGGCTCGATGCGAACCGAACTGTACTCTGGGCGCAGGTGCTGAGCGGTGACCCACAGATGTCAATAGACTCGGACCTGCGCCTGAGACCGCCTCGAATCAGCGGCAATCCATCGGTCTATCTGGGCGATGTCGCGCGCGCAGCAATCCGCTCTTTGGGGCCTGCCGACCCACCATTCTTCGATCGACCACCCGGCTACGACGAGCAGAAATGGACACTCTCAACGCGCGCCGGCGATGTCTCGATGTCAATAACATCGAATTCCTACTGGGCCTTCGGGCTCTTCAGCAAGTGCTTCCTCAACCGCATCGAGATGACCGGTCCTCTGCCTCTGCGCGCCCGCATCGTCCACGACATCGCCGCCTCTCTGGGCCGTAATCCATGGGAGCCAGTAGCGGCCAGACGTTTCGAGAGAGTCAGCGGTGCCAGCCCTGCTGAACATCGCGCCGCTTGGCAGGACCTCATCGAGAGCGCTCGCGCCGAGATGAACGAGGAGATCGCCATCCTCGATGCTCGAGTGGCGAGATTACGAGGGGAAACCGAGATCGACGGAATCCTCGCCGAAGCCGACAATTCCCTCGATGAGGCGCGTTCGGCACTCGCAGATCACAACGCGCCGGCAGTCGAGCGCGCGCTTGCACGAGCGATTAGCGCACTCGTAGAAGCCGATCCGACGACCGAGATCAGAACCTCTTCGAGACTGGCAGACGGGTCCGGTGAAGCATCTTGGTGGAGCAAGTCAACAAGAGAGGATGAAGTCGAGGCTTCGCACCTTCTCGAAGATGAAGTTCCTCTGGTCGATCTGACCGAAGATGAGTGATCAGTAGACCCCGGACATCCACTGCCAAACGCCGTGTTGCGCCAGATAAATGGTCAAGGAAAAAACGAGACAAACGCCGTAAATCATACCCTTGCTGATCTGGATGGCATGCTCCGACTCCTCGTCGAAGTAGCGGATCAAACCGGCAGCCTGCTGGATGCCACTGCCCTTCTTCTCCTTCGCCATCGAGCCGCCGACCGACCTTCACTATTTCAACGCGGCGAAGGGAGAGAAACTCCTCACTCGGCCGTAAAGAGAACGACTGCGAGCTGATTTTCAAGGATCGAGAGTCTCGATGAGAACACAACCGCCATCCAATTCCACTATTTTCGATGCGGCGTTCATCGCCGCATCAATGCCCGCAGTCATCAGGATCTCACGGCGGACTCCAATCGATGATTGGAAGACGAGACGATGCGATAGCGAGTCGAGGATGTCTCGGTCGACGACCTGCCAGACCCACTCGTCACGCGCGACCGTGATGAGAGCTTCAACAGGCGCCAGCGGGCCCTGCTTGCGACCATTCTGACGGGCTCTTTCGACAAGCCCGACGAGTTTACGAGTCGCCCCCCTTCCGTCAGTCGTTTTCGGTTCCGTGCGCCTTTGCGCGATACGCCTTCGCAGTCCAGTCATGTGCATCCCATGCGGCATTTGCCGCGTTCGGCGAGCGTTGAGTTGGAGGTTTAACCGTTTACAATGATGTGTCGTTCAAACCACTTGAGTTGGACCCTTCGATTGTGCGTCGGCGGGCCGTTCCTCCTCCTTTGGGGAGGTGTGCTGCTTGTTTGGTCGAAGGGTGGGTTTGATGCTGAATGCTTGGAGTCGAGCGGTCGTGCGCGAAGAGGTCGACTGGGCTGAGGTGGCTGCTGGCAGTCTGCTGCGCACGGCCGTCGGCCACTGGCGCGATGATGCTGATGGGTGGTTCTCTGCTGCTTACGAGAGGCTTCCTGAGACTGCTCGCGTCAATCCGCTCTCGCGCGATTTTCAGTGGGTTGAAAGCTGGTTGGAATCGATTGGTGGCGAGCCTATCGATTGGTTCTGCGGTGTCGGTTCGGCTTGGACTCTGCCTTTCGAGCGCGGCAAGGCTGAGGGTGAGGTTCGCAGTCTTCTAGCCGCGCTACACGAGACTGGCCGGCTGACTCGGCAAGAGGCAGTCTCGATGTTGCCGGTTCTGGCGCTCGATGTGCAATCCGGCCAGACCGTCCTCGACATGTGCGCCAGCCCGGGCTCGAAGACCACCCAGATCGCTGAACATCTTGGCGATTCAGGTGTCGTAGTCGCCAACGAAGTCGTTAGGGGGAGAGTCAACATGCTGGTCTCGAATGTTCAACGGCATCGCTCTGCGACTGTGGTTATCGTCAATCACGACGCCCGTCACCTGCCGAACGTTCCCGAAACCGGTTACGACCGAATCCTCGTCGACGTCCCTTGCACTGGCACGGGCACGACTCGAAAGAACCCGGATGTGTGGAGTCGCTGGAAGCCGAATGACGGGCGCTCGATGCAGAAACTGCAGATCGACATCCTCGCGCGGGCTGCGAAAATCGTCAAGCCGGGCGGCCGCATAGTCTACTCGACCTGTTCGCTCGACCCGATCGAGAACGAGGCTGTGGTCGCCGCTGTGATGGCTGAATACTCAGATTTACGGCTCTTGCCGGCTGCTGGAACTGTGCCGAGAATCGTGGCTTCTGCGGGTTTCACCGATTGGCCGATTCTCGATGACGACTGTTCAATCTTGGAGGGCGCGGAGGTGCGGGAGAGTTTCGCGCCTCCGAGCGATGCGAGAATCGTTTCCCAACTGCCGAATTGTATGCGCGTCTGGAACGACCAGTCGGGCGGCGGCGGCTTCTTCCTCGCGATCCTCGAGATGGCCGCCGACGCTGCACCGAAGTCGGAACAGAACCAATTCGAAACCATTCCCGAGGCCGACGCGCCCAAGGACAACGATGCCGCTCCACGACCCCTCGACGAAGCTGATATCGCTACGCTCGAGGCGGCCTGGGGAAGACTGCCACAGAACCTCTGGCGGCGCGGCAAGAAGATCCTCGTCTCGACGCCTGAGGCAGCGTCGATCTGGGCTTCTGAGCGCAACCACAAGGGCTCAAGGGCACGAATTCCAGGTGGACGCTGGCGCCCGCTGCGCGTCATCCACCTCGGCCTCGAAACCGCTCATCTGCGCCGAGGTGAGTTCGAGCGGGTCGTCGGCGCAGCCGCCGACCGCCTCGCTCCGACAATCGAAAGAGGAGTCACGAAAATCTCAGCCGAGACATTAGATTCCCTGCTTTCTGGCGAGGAGCCGCCGCCTCACGAAATCGCACCGGACCTCGCCGAAGTCAGAGGAAATCATCTCCTGCTCGATGCCTCTGATGGCACGGCCATCCCAGTCTGGCTGGGCGGCCGCACCAGCCTCATGCTGAGAGCCCAAGAGCGCACTGTCCTAGCCGCCCGACGCGGTGTGGTCATCAGAACAAAAGATGAAGAAGAGTGAACATTCGACCATTTGGATTTGTGAAAAGCGACAATATGTTCAATAGCCGATGGACTCAGCTCCGGCTTCCCGAGGAATCACAGTGCTGGATGAGACAGACCGACGCATCATCGAGGTGCTCGAGCGCGATGCTCGAACCTCCCTGCGCAAGATTGCCGGTGAGGTCGGTGTGGCCCTCGGAACGGTCAGCAACCGGGTTCGCAAGATGGAGGAGAAAGGCATCATCACCGGCTATCGCGTGATGCTCGATTCCGACCGTGTCGGATGGGGTCTGACGGTCGTCATCGGACTGCGGATCAACAAAGGACTATTGATTGAGATTCAAGAGAAAATCGCCAAGGATCCGCGCGTTTACGGGGTTTACGATGTGACTGGCGATTTCGATTCGATGGTGGTGGCGAGAGCTCGGGATCGGCGTGATCTGGACGACCTCTCGAAGAATCTGCTTTCGATGGATGGCGTGGCTCGCTCCGTGACCCATCTGGTGCTAAACACGGTGAAGGAAGAACCAACCTCATTTCCGGACGAATGATAGCCCACTTCGTGGCCTTTGCCGGCTCGTCGCCGACCTCTCACTCCTCCTCGAGTCGCGCCAGAATGAGAGGCATCAAGGATGATGCGAAAGGTGCCAGAGACTCGACTGTTCTACCCTCTGGTTTCATCGCTTTCATCAGGACATTCCGGAGATTCTCATCGATGGGAACGTCAAGTGCTTGCAGGCGGTTGCGCAGGGCGGTCTGGAGTCGCCCGCCCGTGCGGTCCCAATCCATCAGCAGGATGATCGGTGGACCGCCATCGACGATGTTGCGAGTGCCGTATTCGTCGTGCAGGAAAGCCACCAGTCGTGAGCGGTCCCAGCCCCTGTTCATCTTCTCTATCGGACCAATGAAACCGAGGGCCCGCAAGGCTTTGACATCCTTCAGGCCCTCGATGAGAATCGGACATCCAGCACCTCCATCCTCCGGCATTCGATTGCGAACCTGACAGCGCGCGATGGCCGCAGCCGCAGTCTCGAAGCGCTGCGCCTGATCACTCGGCCCATTCAGGCTCCAGCGCCCCTCGAACCAATCGCTCGTACCCATCTCACTCAGCCTCCACCAACAGCCTCAGAGCGAAGATATGGTCACCCTCGATCCTCAACGTCTTGCGACGACTCGTCAGACCCGCGACGATGCTCACCTCGGCTCGCTTGATCCCAAGAATTCGCGCGACGACTTCGATCAGTTCGGCATTGGCTTCACCGTCGGCTGGCGGCGCGCGAACAGCGACCTTGAGCCGGCCGCGCCAAGGCCCGATTCCAACTACTTCTGAACGCTTCGCACTCGGCTGTATATCAACCTCGACAAGGGTGCTGGAAGCGGACAAACGCAGCCATTCAGAGCCCATCCAGTCAAGGCCTCTGGGCGATGCTCTATGAAGTCGTTTCTGAGTGCGGCGCAAGAGGCGGCGCGATTTACCACACCCTACCCTCATAAGGAGACCTCGCACGCGCACGGTTAGGGATAGCGATGAGTGTGGTCACGCCTCTCTACGACAGCCTCTGGAACGAGTTTGTCCTATGGTCGGCTCTTGTCGGCGCCTTCACCTTCGGATGGCTCTATCACCACACCTACAACTACCGCTCGAAGGATGGTGTGGACGACAATGTCGACAATCTCGAAGTCGGGGTTTTCCCTGCTCATTACGACAGTCTCAAACTCGAAGTAGCCTGGACTGTCGTACCCTTCATCCTGATTGTCTATCTCACCTTCATCGCTTGGGCTCCGATTGACAATTTGTGGTCATCGAGTGACGATGGCTGGTTCGGTAACGAGTGCGTTGCTGGGGAATCCTCGAATCTGATGATTAATGCGGATTCCAGTTTCACTGCAGATTGTTACCATATCCTCGAGATAACCGGCTTCCAATGGGATTGGGACTTCGATTGCCTCGAACTCGACGCGGATCTGTGCAGTCAGGGCCTGACGACGATCGAGGGCAACGACAAGAAACTCCTCAATCTCAAGCAGGGCGAGGTCTATCTCGCGGAGATGACCTCGGAGGATGTCATTCACGCACCATGGTTCGTATCGATGGGAATCAAGGAAGACATCATGCCCAGTCAAGTTACCAAGCAGTGGTTGATCGCGGATGAGGTCGAGGATTTCCTCTTGCTCTGCACGGAATACTGCGGCGATAACCACGCCTACATGATCGCAGGCGTCAGCGTTCACGCCTGAGGAGGGAGAATAATGGAGAGAAGGACTGTCATATCACGCAGTATGGTGGTTCTGGTTTTCATCGCCATAGCGATGGTCGTATCACCTGCCGTCAACTCACTTCCGACTGGAATCGGTGGCGACAACATCCAGTCTCAAGGCTGCAACTGCCACAACACGCTACCCAGCAGCAATGTAATCCCCTCCCTCGCCGGTCTCCCCGAAGAATACAATGTCTCCACCACCTATACTCTGACGATCTCCTTCAGCGGCGGTCCCGCGGAAGGTGGAGTCAACTCAGGTGGCTTCAATCTCTGGGCATCGGATGGTGATTTCTCTGTCGTCGATGCGACGGTCCAGGCACGCTCGCCAACAGAGCTCACACATACCGAGGCCGGTAACGACTACCGCTCCTGGACGATTGAGTGGACCTCTCCAGACCACGGCCGTAATGTCGATTTCATCCTGCACGTGAACTCGGTCAATGGTGACGGTGCCAACACCGGCGGCATCGATGAGTGGAATCGTCTCGATGTCACCGTCGCTGGCTCAGCCGGCGCCGGACTCGAGGCAGCTGATGCGTTCAAGGTGCTCGGAACCCTGATCATGATCTCGTTGGTTCTGCTCACGGTGACCATCCTATACGGATTCTACCGCACAAATCCGGACAACTTCACCTGGGATTATCTCGCACCTTGGATTACCGGCTGGCTGACCAGCACCGACCACAAGAGGATTGGTACGCTGTACTTCGTTCAAGGCCTGTTCTTCCTCGGTGTCGGCGGAATCATGGCGATGATGATTCGTGTGCAGTTGGCTGGTCCCGACACCGGTTTCATCTCACAGGACCAGTACAACCAGTTCTTCACCCTGCACGGCACGACGATGATCTTCCTCGCTGCGATGCCGCTCATCGCCGGCTTCGCCAATTGGATCGTGCCGCTGCAGATCGGTGCCCCCGACCTCGCTCTGCCGAGGATCAACGCACTCTCCTTCTGGCTGCAACCGTTCGCCGCCCTGCTGATCTTCACCGGCGTCTTCTCTGGTGAGGGCGCTGACACCGGCTGGACCGGTTACGCGCCTTACGTGGTCAGCGCCGGTGCTCACCGTGGCGTGACCTTCTGGGTCGCCGGCCAGATCATGCTCGTCGCATCATCGACCTTGACTGGAATCAACTTCCTGACAACGATAGCTGTGATGCGCGCGAAGGGAATGGGTTGGATGCAGATGCCACTGTTCACTTGGTCGATCCTGGTCGCCAACGTCATGCTCTTCCTCTCGATTCCAGCCTTCGGAATCGGCCTCATCCAAGTCTTTCTCGATCGCACCATCTCCACCGCCTTCTACGATATGGCGGCTGGCGGGGACCCCTTGCTGTGGAGTCACCTGTTCTGGTACTTCGGACACCCTGAGGTCTACGTCGTCATCGTTCCAGCCTTCGGTGTCATCTCCGAGGTCATCGCGACCTCGGCTCGCCGCTCGATCTTCGGCTACCGCTCGATGGTTTACGCGATGGCTGGAATCGGCCTGCTCTCATTCATCGTCTATGGACACCACATGTTCACATCCGGAATGTCGCCAACCCTCCGCTTTGTCACCATGCTGACGACGATGCTGGTCGCCGTGCCGACTGGAATCAAGATATTCAATTGGCTGAAGACGATGCACGGCGGCTCACTGGTCTATCGCACTCACACGCTTTGGGCGCTCGGCTTCCTCGTCACCTTCACATTGGGTGGAATCTCTGGCATGTATTTCCCCGCCATCGCCATGGATTTGCACCTGCACGAGACCTACTTCGTCGTCGCTCACTTCCATTACGTGCTGGTCGGTGGCACCGTCTTCGGTATGTTCGCCGCGATCTACTACTGGTACCCAAAGATGACCGGTCGCATGCTCGATGAGCGTCTCGGCACCCTGCATTTCCTGATTGGGTTCATCTCCTACAACGGCATCTTCTGGCCAATGCACCGCCTCGGCGTCGTCGGAATGCCTCGCCGTACTCACACCTACTTCATCACCACGGATGATTTCACCAGCCTTCCGGAGTGGGCTGCTGATTGGAATCTCTTCATCTCGGTCAGCGCCTTCATCTTCTTCTTCTCGAACCTGATTCTGGTCGCTAACATGCTGACCTCGCTAGTGCGAGGTCAGAAGGCGCCTGCCGACCCGTGGGGCGGTTGGTCATTCGAGTGGATGGTGTCCTCGCCACCCCCAACACCCAGCTTCGATTGGAACAATCTGCCAGAGTTGCGCGATGCCAACGAGCATATCGCGCACGAACCAACTCGAATGGGGGCCTGGTTCAATCGGCTGATGGTTCCTGACCAAGAAGAGGAGGCGAGCAATTGAGCGGCTACGACGACTCCGACCACCCCGTGGAGCCTTGGGGTCCGCACGATTGGAGCCACGGCGCGCCGCACAACTCATTCTCACCTATCTTCATGAGCATGGGAATCGCCCTCTTCCTCTTCATGATGGCCCAGGCATGGTCCTTCGGAACCTACACTCCCGGCTACATCCCTGGAATCTTACTGGGCCTTGCAATCGTCGGATTCGGCCTCTTCATCTTCTGGCGCCAAGACATCTCCTTCGATGGTTCGTACGAGCCGCGCTCGTCCGGCGTCCCGTTCAAGAACATCCAGATTCGCAAGGTCGCCGTCTGGGTCTTCCTGATGTCGGAGATGATGGTCTTCACCTCGCTCTTCAGCACTTACATGCGCTACCGGCTCGGCATCGAGAACTGCGGGGACATGTACGAGCGCCTCGAAGCCTCGCACGAACTCGTCTCGGGCGCGACCTACACCTGCTTCGAGCCAGCCAGCCACCTGATCGCTTCCAGCGGCTGGCATCTGACACCCGGCGCCATCAACACCTTCGCGCTCATCCTCTCGTCATTCACGATAGTCCAAGCACTGCGATACGCCAAGATGCCTGACATCGACGAGGAGGTCCGCCGCCGCAAGGTCTACCGTTATCTCGGCAGCACCTGGTGCCTAGCAGTCCTCTTCCTGACGCTGAAGATGGTCGAGTGGTTCATCGGCTTCCACATCCCAGAAATCGGCTTCCTCGGCATCAGCGAACAGAACATACACCCCCTCGTCGCCGAAGGTTACACCATCAACGCCGATGCCTACACGCACCACGATTACCACGACTTCATCATGAACATACAAGTCTCGGCTTCATTGTTCTACGTCACCACCGGAACCCACGGCGCTCACGTCGCTGGTGGAATCATCGGTCTGAGTTACATGACTTACAAGGCTTGGAGAGGCGGCTATACCCCCACTAACGCGGTCTCGATCGAGTACTTCGGACTCTACTGGCATTTCGTCGACTTGGTTTGGGTTCTGGTGTTCCCATTCTTCTATCTGTATTGAGGTGAAAAAAATGGCGCATTACAAGATTCTCGGCAGGGACCCATACTGGATGAACTTCTTCGGCTTGATGATTCTGACTTTGATTGAAGTCGTCGCCGTCTACCTGCCGCTGGGCGGCGTCGCTGGCGATTATGGCATGACTGAGAAGCAGTTGACATTGTGGATCCTGACGTTCATCGCGATTCCGAAATTCGCCATGATCGCTGCGATCTTCATGCATCTTTTCGGTGATGAAGACTCGAAGATCCTGACGCTGACGGCACTCTTCCCGACCTTCTTCATCATCGTCATGGTTCTCTTCATCGGTCTGACGCATCCTGATGCAACCACTGGCCTGCCCGCATGGTGCAGGCCGGGAACCTACGGATTGTAAGCGCCGCTCGCACTCTCACGCACTCGCGCTGCGCGCGAGTTCGTGCCATACACTGAGTGATAAGTCTGGGAACCGGAGTACCGTTCGAGTTTCGGACGGAGTGAAGGGTATAGGTTCATCAGAAACCTGCTAACACGCGAGGCTGCTGCAGACGTCGCTTAGCCTGGTATAGCGCCGGATTTGAAATCCGGTGTCCCTTGGACTCGGGAGTTCAAATCTCTCCGTCTGCGCCAAATTCACTTTTCTCTCACTGAGCACTCAGAGGTTCACAACGGACTCTGGCACTGTCGCCAACCTCTGTGCTCGTGGTGTTCGCTGTGGGAGGGAAATTACTGGGTCATTCATTGGGGATCGAGGCTGCGCCGCGAACGATGAGTTGCTCTGGGTGGAACTCGAAACTGCAAGGTGTAGTCAGACAAGACTCACCATCGACGGTGACGAACAGAGTCGGGTCGTGGGTTGCGTCTTCGGAAATATTGCCATTCTCATCGAGGGCGCCGATTTCGAAACTCTGACAATCCTGCATCGTGATCTTACCCCATTTGCCGACGTGAGTCCCCTTCTCAAGCGGTCCCATGACCATGAGCATCTGTATTTTCGATAGTCCCAGAGCGATGAGCAGCGATGCGCAGTCGCGCTTCGGGTGAATCCCTGGAGCGACTCGAAAACCACCACCGAAAGTCTCGCATTGGCTGATGACGAACAATCCCTGCATGTCGACGATGCTTGCATCGGCGCCGTTGATTTTCATCCACGCTTTCTGACTCTTCCAGCCGATAATCGCCCGAATACCCAACACAGTGTACTTCTTGTGGCCGCGAATCCAGCTGTATACGCCTTCGATCTTCATGCGGTTGACGCTAGATGTGACGCCGCTGTCGATTTCGAGAAAGGACCAGCGGACGAGGTTTCCTGCCCTTCGTGGCTCGCCATTGCACGGGTGGGGATTCGGGGTCGGGAAATTGTCGTGGTGTGGTGAAGGGGGTCCTTCGCACCGCACTCCGCCAACTGTGTGGTCTGAGCCATTAGCGAGTGTATCGACTGCGCCCTGGATGTCAAAAAGCGGGATTCCCAATGCTCGGGCGAAGTCGTTTCCGCTGCCGATAGGCAGTATCCCCAACGTTCGTCCAGTTCCTCGTAATGCGCTTGCAACTTCGTGGACTGTCCCGTCGCCTCCGACTGCTACAATCATCTCATGGTCGTCGGCCAGAAGGTTAGCTGCGAGGTCGACTGCGTGGCCGGGTGCTTCAGTTTTGTAGAGGTCGATTTCGTAGCCGGCGGCGATGAGGGCGATCTCAAAATCGGGCCATTGCTTGGCTGAGACGCCGTCTCTTGCTTTCGGATTGAGGATACAGGCGATGCGCGGCATGTGATACCGAGGGTTCGTTCCGAACTTGAATCCTCGCGAATGGAGGAATCAAGTGTGATGGGCAATCCGCTGAAGTTGGGAATCATGTCTGAAGAGGTGTTCATGCGGCGAGCCATCGAGCTCGCCGAACGTGGTCGCCACCGGGTAATGCCTAATCCACTGGTCGGATGTGTTCTGGTTCGTGGCGGCGAAATCATCGCTGAGGGCTGGCACGACCATCTTGGGGGACTGCACGCTGAGCAGATGGCTATTGCTGATGCTGAGGCGAAGGGTGTAGCGACTCAAGGCTCGACCGCTTACGTGACGCTCGAGCCTTGCAACCACTTTGGGAGAACTCCACCCTGCACTGAGGCGCTTCTTTGGGCGGGCGTGAAGCGTGTTGTAATCGGTGCGAATGACCCCAATCCAACCGTCCGAGGAGGTGGGGCTGAGGCTCTGGAGGACGAGGGGATTACTGTTGAGACTGGCTTGCTGTCGGCTGAATGCTCGGCTCAGATGGACGAGTTTCTGCACTGGTGCGAACACCGTCGCCCACATGTCCTGCTGAAGGCGGCGATCGATGCGCATGGCCGAGTCGACTGTGACCCGAATGCTCCTGCTCAACGCTTCTCGAGTGCCGAAGCCCTCGACATAGTCCACCAACTTCGGGCCGAATCCATGGCTGTCCTCGTCGGTGTGAAAACGGTGATTCGCGACGACCCTTCGCTGACTGTTCGCGGCCCGGACATCGGGCCGCGCGAGGCACCCTTGCGCGTTGTCATCGACCCGAGCGGGCGCATTCCTGATGCTTGCAGATTGATGACCGACGGCGAGGCACCAACGATGCTGATTCACGCCGAAGCATTCGAGGCGAGCTCTGCCAGCGATGCTGCCCACGTCGAGCGCGTCGTCCTCGCCGCCGAGAGCGGTGAGATTCCAGTCGCTAGAATTCTCGATTTCCTCGGCGACCGCGGTATTCAATCCCTCATGATCGAAGGCGGGCCCGACACTTGGGCGCGATTCCTCACTGCAGGACTCGTCGACCGCGCCCACCTATGCCAATCTCCGGTTGAACTCTCTGGAAGTGGAGACACCTTTGGTGAGGCAGACCTCGAGGCGGCAGGATTGCACAAAATCAACAGCCTCGAGGTCTCTGAAGACACCATCAGCCACTGGAGTTGAATGAATGGAAAAACTCGCTGCACGATTCGAGCGGAGTTCTTTGGTGGATTTGCACAGAAATTCATACTGATTGAGATGGTAATTCTTATCTCAACCTCTGCCTTACTCACAGCCGATGACAGATGCACCTCCCTCGATTGCCGCCTCCGCACTCGACGCGATAGGCAACACACCTCTGGTCAAACTCAACCGAATTGTTCCTGAAGGCAGCGCCGACGTCTACGTGAAACTCGAGTATTACAACCCGACCGGCTCGAAGAAGGACCGAATGGCTCTGGCTATGATCGAAGGTGCGGAGAGGCGTGGCGAACTGCGTCCGGGAATGAGTGTGGTCGAGTTCTCGGGCGGCAGCACAGGCTCAGGACTGGCTTTCGTCTGTGCTGTCAAAGACTACCATTTCCATATCATCTCGGCAGACCCTTTTGGCAAAGAGAAGTTGGATACGATGACGGCTTTCGGGGCTGAATTGGAAGTCATCGAGAGTCCGGATGGCAAAATCACGGCCGAGGTGATACGCGCGATGATCGGCCGTGCTGCAGAATTAGCAGAAGATGAGAATTACTTCTTCACCGACCAACTCAACAATGAAGACATCATCGATGGATTCCGAAGATTGGGTGAAGAGATCATCGAGCAGATTGATGGCCCTATCCACGCATTCTGCGAGTCGGTGGGTACAGGTGGCACCATCTGTGGAGTCAGGGCTGCACTGCGCGATGCTGGGCAGGATACGCGCATCGTTGCTCTCGAACCGAAGTCATCGGCAATCATATCCCAAGGAGTATCCGGATCACACAATGTCGAAGGGATTGCCCTCGGCTTCATTCCGCCTCATCTTGAGGACGCACCCTACGATGAGGTGCGTGGAATCGATGAGGCGGTCGCGCGCGAGACAGCTGTTAGGTTGGCACGCGAGGAGGGAATCTTCGCCGGCACTTCGAGCGGGATGAATGTCGCCGGTGCGCTTGAAATCGCAGCAGAACTCGGGCCGGGACACACAGTGGTAGCGATAGCGGTGGACTCAGGTCTCAAATATCTCAGCGAAGGCCTCTATGATTAGCCCAATTCACTAAAGTGAGTTTGAGACGAGAATCCTGCACGGTCCTGAAATCAGAAGTTGGCGGACCGTGCAGGATTCGAACCCACGTCTCCGGCTCCGAAAGCCGGAAGGATATCCAGACTACCCTAACAGTCCTGTCACTCGACGACAGCCGTTCCGTTTTCAATGCGACGGGTGGCAAACAACCAGCAAGCGAGCGAGGCTGCGATGAACTTTGACGGGCGCGGTCAGTACCACTCGCCAACCGCGCTCGAGCATCTGATCGGCGACTTCAACCCATGGCAATCCCATGACCAGAGGGTCGGGCGAGTCCGGGTCGCGAGTCTTTTCGAAGATTGTCGGTTCGGTCGGTAAAAGCGTGCACAGAGAGCCTGTATCGTCGATTGAGCGAGCCGCTGAACAAGCCTTCAGAAGCAGTTGGAATCCGTCGTCAGACTTCCATGCATTGCGTCCGTATGGGGGATCGAATGCGAAGATCGCACCGCTCACCTTGCCCCACAAATCGGGTATCATCCCAACGTTCATCTCCTGCACATCCCAAGCCACTTCGGCGGAATTCTTGGCTGCCCATGTCAGGTTCCGTGTGGTTCCAGCGACCATTCTGCCGTCGAGGTCGGAGGCGAGAATATTGAGTCCGGCGAGCATGCCTTCGATGACGATTCCGCCGGTTCCGCAGAATGGGTCGATGACCGTTGTCGGTGTGAAATCGATTCTGTGGCCCAGCGAAATCAGCAGTCTGGCCAGTCGAGGTTCGAGTGAGACAGGTTGGAAGAATGGCCGGTCGGTCGGGGAGCGCCCAGCATAATCGGGGCGCTGCCATTCGGGATGGCGCAGACCCCAGACGATTCGTGCGGGAGAATCGGCCAGAGGGTCTGGGTGGTTCGGCGGGTCTTCGGGGGCTGCGAGAACGACCACAATCTCATGCTCGGGATTTTCGAGGTCGACGGGGTGATTCGGACTGCTGATGAGGCCGCCTGCCGTTTGTGCGATGGCCGTTTTCGACAGGCCATCGATGCCTTGGCCCAAACCTCGTGGGCGAATCGCGAAACTACCATCAGGTAAATTCTCGATTGCCCAGAAAGCGATTTTCTCGGCGATTGACTCGGCATCGGTCGGTGCGCTATTCTGACCGCGCAGCAGGACATCGTCGAGCAGTGCTGCGCGCGAAAGCCGCTGAAGAGTCTCTTGACCGTTGGATTCGGTAACCACGATGCGTGGATGGACGAGGCCGATTGGACCTGCGAGTGCCTCGGCCTCGGAGCGAAACAGCGCTGGATGCCAACCGCTGCCAATCAGAGTCAGACCTTGCACTCTCTTGCCTCCGTTCGTCTCGCGCGCGACTTCAACCCTAAATGCCTCGACGCATAGCACAAGTCTAGGCGTGACGGGGGAGTAGAGTTTGGGTTGTAATCTGAGGGATTTGGTGACTGCTCATCCGCTTGATTTGGGGGAGTTCTCGGGACAACGCGTTGCGGTCGATGTCTTCCTCAATGCCTACCAATTCATCACCAGCTTGACTGGGGCGGACGGGAAACCGCTCTCTTACGAGGGACGGCCTGTCGCTCATCTGATGGGATTTCTGGATCGGGCGACCTGGATGCTTGAGAATGGGATTGAGCCTGTTTTCATTTTCGATGGTCGTCCGCACGAACTGAAGATGGAGACTCTTGCGGGTCGCAGGATTCGCAAGGATAATGCGAACGCCAAATGGGAGGCGGCGATTGAAGCCGAGGACATGGCGCTGGCGAAGAAACTCGGGCCTCAGACCGCCGAATACACGCGTGAGATGGTTGCTCAGACCAAGCGACTCTTCGATTGCCTCGGCCTCGTCTGGATTGAAGCGCCGATGGAGGCGGAGGGTGCTGGCGCTGTTCGTTGTGCAAACGGTGAAGTTGCTGCGGTAGCGAGCCAGGATTGGGACACTCTGCTGTATGGCTCGCCAGTGATGATTCGCAATCTGACCAGTCATGGTCGGCGTAAGTTCGGTCGAATGGTCGTCGCCGAGAAGATCGTCTTGGCGGAGTTACTCGAAAACCACAACATCACGCGCGAGCAATTGGTCGATTTGGCGATAATGATTGGTACCGACTTCCATCCCGGAATCAGAGGCATTGGCCCAAAAACCGGCCTCAAACTGATTCGTGAGCATGGGACGATGGAGGCCGTTGCCGAGGTCAAAGACTTCGAGATGCCCGAGGACATCGAGACCATTCGAGGCCTCTTCCACAATCACCCGATCCATCCCGAGCCGCTGCCCGAATCGACGAAGGCGGTCGAGGAGAGGTTGCGGGAATTTCTGCAAGGCGAGTTCGGCTTCTCCGAGCGTCGCCTCGAGCGGGCCCTCAAGCGGCTGGCCAATGCCAACCACCTCAAATCTGACAGCCAGCCGACTCTCTTCGACTTCTGAAATAGAGAGAAGGGGCGATTCGCCCGAGGACTGAAGCGCCCTCGGGGAACCTGTCACCGCGCAACGTCAGAAGACGGTCGCGGGCCTGAGCAGTTTTGACCAGCGTCGTACCTGTTTCACAGGACGTCGCTGTTCTCATCCTCATCGAGGATGCCGTCAGCGTCATCGTCGTCATCGAGGTAATCCTCGATTCCGTCGTTGTCGTGATCGAACTGGCCGGTGTAATCCCAGCCGTCGTTCTGCTCGAACCAGTCGGAGAGACCGTCGTTGTCGTCGTCGGTATCGATCATGTCTTGGATTCCATCATTGTCATGGTCATACCTCCAGACACCGATAGCTCCGTCGACTTCGTCGACATCGAGGATGTTGTCGTTGTCATCGTCGTCGTCAACACCGTCGTTCAGTCCGTCGTTGTCGTGATCGCGTGAGTAGTCCTCACCGTTCGGTCCAACGTCGTTCCAGTTGTCGATGCCATCGTTGTCGATGTCGAAGTCAACATTGTCGCGAACGCCATCGTTGTCGTGATCGTAGATGTTCGAGTTCGGGTCTCCGTCATTGACTTCCTCTCGGTCGTCTATGCCGTCGCCGTCATCGTCATCATCCTCAGCGTCATTGATGCCGTCGTTGTCGTGGTCCTCCGGGAACTCGTCCTGGTAGTCCGGGATGCCATCATTGTCATCGTCGAAGTCCAGGTCGTCCGGGATTCCGTCTCCATCGTTGTCGTTCTCGCCGTTCTGGTCTTGGTTGTCGAGCTGTTGGCTTTGCTGCTGATCAGACTGCTGACCCTGCTGGCCTTGGTTATTGTCTTGGGTCTGGCCTTGCTGTTGCTGGTTCTGTCCATTCTGGTTGTTACCATTCTGGCTTTCACCCTCTTGCTGGCCTTGCTGGCCGGATTGTTCTCCGCCCTGCTGTTGACCCTGACCGTTGTCTTGCTGGTTGGATTGTTCTCCACCCTGCTGACCACTGCCTTGCTGACCATCTTGGCCGGACTGTGAACCTTGGTTCTGTCCGTTGCCTTGCTGGCCGTTCTGGCCTTGACCTTGGCCTTGACCGCCTTGCTGTCCGGATTGACCTTGACCTTGGCCTTGACCTTGGCCTTGACCTTGGCCTTGACCTTGTCCTTGACCTTGTCCTTGACCCTGGCCTTGACCTTGGCCTTGACCTTGGCCTTGACCTTGTCCTTGACCTTGTCCTTGACCTTGGCCTTGACCCTGGCCTTGACCCTGGCCTTGACCTTGACCTTGACCTTGTCCTTGACCTTGTCCTTGACCTTGGCCCTGTCCTTCTCCGTCTTCGCCTTCTCCACCGCCGTCAGTACCGCCGTCG
>Ga0208879_1001332_pt1 | contig 23484 bp, 23 predicted proteins | sample Knorr_S15_td_Bot_FD_185605 | JGI IMG/M metagenome (GOLD analysis project Ga0208879, IMG submission 185605) | Marine microbial communities from Southern Atlantic Ocean transect - Knorr_S15_td_Bottom_ad_5009_LV_A (SPAdes) (version 2) | ecosystem: Environmental > Aquatic > Marine > Oceanic | place...
CCGCAGCAGCGGCCGGTTTTAGCCGCTGCCCGTGGCCGGCAAGCGGCTCGGGCGGCGAAGGGGGAACGCCCCCGCAGGCTCTTTAACCGGCGCAGCGTCGCGAACGCTGCGCGAGGATCGCATAGCCTGGCCATTGCGTCGGATTGCTAATCCGATGGGCTTGTCCCACGGGGGTTCAAATCCCCCTCCTCGCGCCATTTTTTGCCATCAGAACTGCATCACCAGCAGCAACCCGCCATACCCGGCTGCCATCAGGAACGGCGTGTCCCAAGTGTGCGGTGAGAACGCCTCGGCGAGGGTCATCGCTAGCGGGACGATGGCGAGCGCGAGCGCGAACTGTAGCCCGCTGAATTGCGACGCGTGCAGCGCGATAATCACGAGCCCCGTCAGCAGGATGAAGCCGCTGCCTTCGAGCGTCCGCACGTAGGTGCGGTCGGTGCCGAGCGCACGCGTGCGGTACTCGTGCCGACCCCATCGCACGCCAATCGGCTCCGCGAGGCCGTCGCCGACGGCGTTAATGAGCAGCGGGATGAGGATCAGCCCCGCGAGGCCGATTTCGCCGAAATACCAGATGGCAGGCAGCATGACCATGAAACCGGCGACGAACTGGCTGAAAATCCAGACCAGCGTGTATGGCCGGTCCTCGGGCCGATCGAAGGCTTCGAACATCAGCTGGTAGGGCGGGAAGCGGCTGCGGATCGGCTCCCAGAAAAACAGCAGCGAGAGTGTCACGATGGCGGAGCTGGTTAGCAGGTATTCTATGTCGGCGAAGGTCGCGACGTTCAGCTGCCGGTCAATCGCCACCGGCAGGAAGAAAATCGCGACGTGGTTCAGCTTGCGCGTGTAGTTGACCCGCACGCCGCGCCGCGCCATCCAGCCCGTGGCGAGCATTATGGTGAGCAGTGCGCCAGCCTTCAGCAGCGTCGATTCAACCTGGGATGACGAGAATTCCATGCGATACCGCGCATGGTGGACCGGGCGAGATTTGAACTCGCGCCCTCCTCCATGCCAAGGAGGCGATCTTCCAGACTGATCTACCGGCCCACGCGGGCGGTCCACGAAGGGAGCGCTTTAAGGATTGCCGCTCGCAGGCCTCAATTTTCGAGGGAGAGCGGCCGGATGGTCCAGCCCACCAGTGCCACGCCCGCCAGCATGACCGCCAGCAATTCCAGCCCCAGCAAACTCCCGAGTAGTAGCCCCAGCAGCGCCAGAAGCGCGAGCAACTGCTCGCGTTTCAGCGACAGCGTGCGGGCAGTCGTCGCGACTCCCGCGAGGGCGGCCAGCGCGGGGAAGCTGGCCGCCCCCGCCAGTGCGCCTCCAGTTGCGAAGACCGGTGCCTGCGTGGCGACTGTTTCCTGCTGAAGTTCGTAGTAGCCGCTGACGTTGAACTGCTCGCCGTCGACCATGGTCACCTGCCAGCGATACTGGAAGGTGCCGGGTTCGGGCTCCGCCACCATGCGCCAGTCGCAGCCGACGCCATCGGCTGCGACTGAGCCCGGCGAGGGCGTTTCGGGCCAGTCGGCGTCGTGGTCGTCGATGGGGCCATGCAGCAGCAGCGTCGCGCCGGCGACGTCGTCGCACGCCCAGGGTGTCGTGAGCGTCAGCGCCAAGCTGCCGTCAACCAGCCCCGGCTCGGCGGCCGGCATCCAGTCCTCAAGTGCCATGTGCGCGTCGGCGTCGTTGCGGCCCCAGATGAACTCGGCCGCGCCGACGCCCGAAACCGTCGCAAATACTTCGAGTTCGATAGTCGCGCCGGCGCTGGCGTTGAGCGCGAAGCGGTCCGACTGGAAGGGGATGTTGGTGACGAACGGCTCGTAGAGTTGCACCGAGTCGCCCTCACCGCTGACGACCGTCACGCCGTCGACCATCAGGTTGACCCGAATCGAGATGTCGCCGGCGCTGGTGGGGCCAGTGTACATGACCACGGTCAGCATCGTGTCATTGATGGCGAGGTCGCTCGCCAGTGGGGGCGTCACCCAGCTGCCAATGCGCGTCTCGCCGCCGCCGGCAATCACCTCGCTGCCGTCCTGCGCCGCAGCGACGCCCTCGCGCAGCAGCTGCCCCGGGTCCTGGTCGTCGGAGAGCCAGAGCATCAGCCCCGAAGTCTCGGGCGGCGGGTCGTGCGCCTGCGTCGCGGGAGCGAGCAGTAGTGCAAGCAGCAGCGAGGCCAGCAACAGGCTCGGGAGCGTCCGGTTCACACCCCCTCGAGAAGTTGAAGCTATTAATCCCTTACTGCTGCCGGTACCGTGCTCCGCCGCCTCGCCCGCCGCACAGCGCTATTCCCGCTGCTGCTGCTCCTGCTGCTACCTCTCGTAAGCCCCGGAGTATCCGCGCACGGCGAGACCGACGAGGAAGCGAGTGTGCTCGAGAAACTCCTCGCGTCAGACAAGACGCGCACCGCGACCGCCTTCCTGCACTCGGTGGGCGCTATCCTGCTGACGACGGGGCTGGTGGTGCTGCTGGTTATGCTGCGGCAGCCGTCGCTCGGGTTGGAGGCGAACACGCTGGTGGCGAACCGGCTGGTGCTGGCGGGCATCGTCATGAACCTCGCCGGGGGGCTGATGCGGCTGTTCGAGCCGGGCCACCCCAGCCTACTGGAGTTCATGGAAAACCGCTGGGTGACGATGCTGGTGACCAAGCACATCCTGCTGCTGATAACCTACACCGCCTCAATTGTCGCCACCCGCAGCGCGGTCGACCCCGAGCGCCGCCGGCTAGCGGTGCTGGTCGCCATTGGCGGAGTTATCGTCGTCTCAATACTCGGCGCCGCCGCCGACGTCCTCACGCCGGGCGAAGATTGAGCAAGGTATAATTCCCACCAGCGCTGCCGCACCGTGTTCAAAATCCGGCAACGCGACGGGCTGGCACGCATCGGCCGCCTGATGACCCCGCACGGCACGCTCACGACGCCAACGCTGCTGCCGGTGGTCAACCCGCGCAAGCTGACACTGAAACCAGCGGAGATTCGCGACTGCGGGGCGACCGGACTGATTACCAATTCCTACATTATTTCGCGGCACGACGAGCTGCGCGAGCGCGCGCTGGCAGACGGCGTCCACGCGCTGGTCGGGTGGGACGGCCCGCTGATGACCGACAGCGGCACCTTCCAGTCACACGTCTACGGCGACATCGAGGTCGAGCCGCAGGCCATCGTCGAGTTCCAGCGCGACATCGGCAGCGACATCGGTACCGTGCTCGACGTCTTCACCGAACCGGAGTTCGACGCTGACCGCGCCGAGGCGGAGCTGGCAGAAACGCAAACGCGCATCGCGGCGGCCGTCCCGCTCAAGGGCGAGATGCTGCTCGCCGCGACGGTGCAGGGCGGTAGCCATCCGGCGCTCCGCGAGCGCGCAGCAGCGCAAGTCTCCACCGTCGACGCCGACATGCACCCCATCGGCGGCGTCGTGCCGCTGATGGAGCAGTATCGCTATGCCGAACTCGCAACGCTGGTGCTCGCCGCGAAGCGCGCGCTGGTGCCGACACGGCCGGTGCACCTGTTCGGCTGCGGCCACCCGTCGCTCTTCGCGCTTGCGGCGCTGCTCGGCTGCGACCTATTCGACAGCGCCAGCTACGCCAAGTTCGCCGCCGATGGCCGCATGATGTTCAGCTGGGGCACGCGGCGGCTGGCGGAGATGGAGGAGCTGCCATGCGGCTGCGCAGCCTGCTCCACGACGAGCGCTGACGAGCTCAAGGCGCTTCCGGAGGAAGAACGGGAGCGCCAGCTCGCGCGCCACAACCTGCTCGTGAGCTTCGCCGAGCTGCGACGTGTGCGCGAGGCGATTCGCGACGGACTGCTGTGGGAGCTGGTCGTCGCACGCGCCGCCGGGCGGCCTGAGGTGGGCGACGCGCTCGCGGCGCTGGAACCGCACGGAGACTGGCTCGAGCAGTGGGAGCCCGCCTTCCGACCGCGGCAGCCGACCGCGAATCGCGAGCCGCTCCTACGATTTGCGCGCGGCAGGCTGACCCGTACGGCGACCGGTGGTGCGAGCTTCGAGCATCCGCTCTTCGGCACCGTCCCCGAATCGCTAGTGGATACCGCGCCACTGCGGCCGCCCGGCAACGTGCGGCAGCGCAGCTGGACCCCCGAGCGGGTGCACGCCATCGCCGCCTTTCAGTTTGGCGGCTCCGCGGCTGACGCACTGCTGAGAGGTGAGGTTGAGCTGGTTACCAGCCGCAATACCGGGCGCTTGCGCAATGTACTGGTTGATGGTGAACATCGCCTGTCACTTAGTGCACGATACGGACTGTTCACGCTGCGGGCGGGCGGCGCGCGTGCAATCCACGGCGCCTGTACGGCGCCGCAGCAGCGCGTGGTGGTCCACGCGGACTCGGCCGAATTCAACCGGCAGGGACGTAATGTCTTCTGCAAGTTCGTGCTGGAATGCGACCCGGACCTGCGCTGCCAAGATGAGTGCCTGGTCGTTACTGAAAACGATGAGCTGGTCGCGGTGGGAAAACTGAAAGTAGCACCTGCCGAAATTGTCCTGGGTCAGCAAGGGCTGGCGGTCAAGGTACGCGAAGCAGTTTGAAGCAGGCAAAATGAGTCAACACGAGAGCTGACATGCAGGAAATTAACAGGCACCAGACATTCATTGTATTTACTGTAGTTCTTGTTCTTTCGATGACCGTTTACAGTAATGGTCATTTCCGGGACCTTTTCTCGTATTATGAGCACGCTGGAGATAAATCGTATGACCCGAATAATGACGGTTGGTCTGTGGATTTGGATGCCCCGTTCGAGATGGCAGATGAATTCAATTTGATGCTGAAAAATATAGATGATTACGAATACCCGGCAAATAGTGTGATCGTCGTCAATCAGGGAACCATAGTTCGGGAAATATATTACAATGATTTCAGTTACAGTACGCAATTCAACACTTATTCGGTCACCAAAAGTTTCACTTCAGCACTGGTGGGAATCGCGATAGACCGGGGAATCATTGGCAGCGTTGACGATCCAGTCGTGAGTTATTTTCCGAACGCAACATTTGACCATGATTCTCCTGAAAAACAGAGCGTTACGATAAGGCATGTATTGACCATGACATCTGGGTTTGATTATGGTGAGGACCCGACGCTAGCGCCTCCTATTGAGGGGTCAGTAGCCACGCATGTCCTCAACAGTCCTGTGACGCGCGAACCGGGTACTTCATGGGTCTACGACTCACAAGCACCATCCATACTCACCAGGATTATTGAGATTCAATCAAATATGTCATTACTAGATTTTGCGAATGAATATCTATTCGATTACCTAGGAATTCAGGAAGTATCATGGGGTACGGATGACTCGGGACTGGCATACGGCGGCTTTAGCCTGTATCTAACCTCCAGGGAGATGGCAAAGTTTGGCCAATTGTTCCTGCAGGAAGGAATGTGGAACGACGAAGAAATAATATCAAAGGAATGGGTCCGGGAATCAACATTGGACCATATGCCGGACGACGTCCACTTTGTTTATTCAGTAAAGCCCTCAGGGGGCTATGGCTACCTATGGTGGACCTATGACGGTTTTTACACTGCCTCAGGCTTGCACGGGCAACGGATAATAGTCAATCCTATTAGCGAATACGTCGTGGTCTTCACTTCACTTGACGTGACACAAGAGGGGGGCGATAACCTTCATATGGCATTGCTTGAAGGGGATTTCGCAGGTTGGGAAGAGCCTATGACGGATTTTTACAAGAGGTCTGCGCCCTACCTGATTTTGCTTCTTATGTTTTTCGCAACAATCAATTTGGCTTTCCTAAAGTATGGAATCAACCAAAGGATATTCTCTGAAGGCAAAGACTGGGGCATTGTCCTGACCTCTTTGGGATTGTCGGCCTACGCGGTCTTTGTGGGTTTCCTGGCAACCCTTTCAATCATATTCGTAGTATTAGACCTCTTTTTTGCCGGTTCGAGAGGAATACTGTTTCCCAAATTCCAATGGTTGACTTGGTTGATGCTGATTATATTCACCGGTTCGGTAGTTGTCCTGGACAAGGAATGGTTGAAATACAGACATAATACGGATCTTGCGGGAATGTTAAAATTTATTGTTCCCAAGTCAATTTTCTTTGTGATTTTGGCTGTGTTTCTGTTTTTCGACGTGTATCTAAAGATGGTTGCAGATTTTTCAGCCTAGCAGAGGTCCTGTCTTATTTTCAGTGAACATCACTACTGTGCCTGCAAACCTTAAAAACAATGGGGGCTCAGGCTACAAATGGCTCTGGATGGTCTGATAGACTCCTTGGAGGGTTTGAGTGTGTTCACGCTAGAAGGCGTCTATGAGGCTGTATCAAAATCTACTGTAGGGTTCAAGGACCTTGAGAACTGGATTGATTACAACTATCCTGCCTCTGATTCTTACGGTCGAAAAATGGTGCATGACGGCGGTTTTTTCGAAGTGATGGTAATGTGCTGGAAGCCTGGAGATTATAGCGCCATACACGATCATGGGGAAGCTGAATTTGGCGTGGTCAAGGTCTTTGGAGATACCGAACACGCCGCATTCGAAATAGTTAATCAGAAACTTATCACTCTCGGGCGTACTATCATTGAAGCGGGAACAACGTTGGAAATAGCTCCATCGTTGATTCATCAGATGGGGAACCCAGGGGATAGGAATTCCTTCAGTTTGCACATCTATGTGAATCAGGCCGCTGAGGGAAACATTACGGGTGATTCCAGAATTTACGATTATAGCCGAAACGCGATGTTGCGTGTTGGCGGGGGAGCTTTTTATCTCCTGCCAGAAAGCGAGATTAAAGCCAGGGAGCCTCTCCCTGAGGCAGATGGCCATACTCGGCAACGGGACCTGAATGAAGCTGCAAAGCGCGCGAAAGCTATGGGAGACAGGGTGGAGTACAAACGAATCCTGAATGAGACGTCCCCGGTTCTGGTCGAACCACCATCAATCCAGTAACATGGCGCCAGGAGAGGGATTCGAACCCCCGTGGGGAGACCCCAGTGGTTTTCGAGACCACCGCCCTACCGGACTAGGCGATCCTGGCGCGCAGGCGCCATTGTAGCGGGATGATAAGCATTAAGCCGGGGCGGCGGCAGCAATTAGCTGCAGCCGCCAACCGTTAATCCCGTCCACCGCTGGCTGCGCATGAAGCGGCGCGTGACTGTCGGCGGCGAAGAGCGCGAGGTCGAGCTCCCGGAAGGGGCGACCGCGGGCGAGCTGGTCGCGGCGCTGGAACTACACCCGGACGGCGTGCTGGTGCTCGCCGAGGGGGAGCCGCTGCGGCCGGTCGCGCTCAATTCACCGCTCCCGAAAGGGGGCGTACGCGTGGTGCTGGTGGCGTCGGGCGGCTGAAGGCAAGGATTAAACGCTCGGAAGGGGTGCGGGGGCGAATGTCCAGCGAGGAGCAGCCGCCGGAAACCGAATCGCCCGCCCCGGTCGACCCCGAGGCGCAGGCGCCGCTGCCGGGTCACGAGCTGGGCGAGAGGCCAATTGCATGGCGCGCCCGGCAGGAAGAGGTGCTGGTCAAGGTCAGCCGGCGCGAGAAGGACGAAATCGACTTCGTTATCGACGCCATGCGAATCTTCGTCGCGCGCGTCCGCGCCGCCTCGCGGCCGTTGCTGGCGCTGGGAGTGCTGCTAATCCTGCTCGGCGTCAGCCTCGCAGGCTGGCCACAGGCGGCGCTCGGGCAGGACCGCAGCGGCTACTGGTATGTGGCTGCGGTCGACCATGGCAGCCTGGCGCGCTACACCACCGACGGCGACTATCCCGACTTCGCGCCTGGCGACACTTTCCTGCTGCAGGGCAACATCGAGTCTATTGAATATTACGCCCCTCTCGAGGAATCGGGCTGGCCGCTGCTGGTCCCGGCGCCGCAAGCGGCCGACGGCACGTTGCTGGCGAACGGGTCGCTCGAGTCGCTCTTCGGGCAGTCATCGAATGCGGCGGCTAATTACTCGAGTGCGCGACTGGTGCGGCAGCAATACTTCAGCAACCTCTCCATCAACGGTTTCCTGTTCAACGAGGTGAACTTCGAGGATGTCATCTTCGAGAACGTCGTCTTCGAATATGGCTTCTTCATCAACTGCGACTTCGAGCGTGTCGCCTTCCACAATGTTACGATTCGCGGGTCGGTGCTCACACACGTCATGCTCTCCAAGGTCCTGTTGCAGAACTCGGTCCTCAAGGAGGCGCGGCTGGAACACGCCGCCGTCGACCGGATGGTGGTGCGCAGTACGGTCTGGGAAGGCACCAGCGTGCTACAGAGCAACCTGCGCGGAATCAAGTTCGACCACGCACAGCTGACCAACGGCAGCTTCCAGCGGTCGCAGCTGGACGTGGTGCTGTTCCAGCAGACGCGCGTCACCAACTTCACGCTACTCAACACCCGGGTTACCAACGTCGTCGACGGAGAAGACCTCGGCTACACCTACATGGTCCTCCGCGGCGCCACGGTTCGCGCGGCAGGAAACCTGGAGCAGCGGCTGCCGGTCGGCGCCTCAATCTACATGGACATCACGGTCATCGCTGAAGGTGGCGGTGCCGGGTCGGTCGCCAACTCGACCTGGGTTGCCGGCAATATAACGGGGGCTGGCTTCACGACTCCCTTCGGCGAGCAGCCGGTCAACCTCAGCCGCGAGCTGCTGGTGGTCGAGCCCAAGGTGGTGCAGCCCACTTTCTGGTGGTCGGTCGGCTTCAACACTTTCGTGCTGGCGGGCGCGATGCTGCTGGTTTACGCTGTCGGTGGCCCCGCGGTAATCCTGGCGGTGACGCGCTTCAGCATGCCAATACTCGCCACCGCGGGCGGATTCCTGCTGCTGTTCCTCGTCATCCCCACCCGCGACTTCCTGCTGGTTTCGCAGCTGATGCTGCTCTATTTCGTCCCGCCACTCGGCAAGGGGACCGTCATCCCACTCGGGATTGCGGCCGGAATCAACCCGTGGGTGCTAGCACTGGCGACCGCCTTCGTCGACATCATGGTCGGCGTCTTCCTGGCGTGGAACTTCGACCTTGCGCGCAAAATTCCGTTCGTCGGTGGCGCCATCCGACGAGTGCAGGCCAAGGGCCACGAAATCATGACCGCGCAGCCGTGGATTGAGCGGCTGGCGTTCACCGGCATCATGCTCTTCGTGATGTTTCCGTTTCAGGGCTCCGGCTCGGTCGGCGGCACGCTGCTCGGCCGCTCGATGTCGATGCCCCCCAACCGCATCCTCTCGGCCGTGGCGATTGGTGGCGTCCTCGGGTCGTTCATCATCTCCGCCTCAATTGTATTCGGCCTCGGCCTCGCCGGGCAGATGGGGACCTACGGACTGTTGATTGCGCTGGTGGTGGCGCTGATTATCGTCACCCTCTGGTACACCTTCCGCCACTGGGACGAGCTGAGCCTGGAGGAATTCCAGGAGGTGCTGGGGCTCCACCGTGAGGGTATCATTGGCGCCCCAGTCGGCGCCGCAGCCGACCTGGCAGGCGCGGCGACCCTCGGCGTTTTCCGCGCCGTCGAGGGAACAGGGCAAGTGATTTCGAAGACCACCGCGACCGTGCTCGATGCATTCATGCCCGAAGGCGCGCAGGATCAACCGCCCGCCAACAAGCCCGAAGGCGATACGGAGGACGAGGAATGACGCATTCATTGGTCACCGGCGGTGCCGGCTTCATCGGCTCGCACCTGGTCGACGCACTGGTCGCGCGGGGTGACCGCGTCAGCGTGCTCGACAACCTCTCATCGGGAAGCCTCGACTTCCTCGCGGGCGTGCGCAGCTCCATTGAGTTCCACGAGCTGGACCTGCTCGACGAGGATTTCGACGCGCATCTAGCGGACGTCGACATCATCTGGCACCTCTCGGCCAACCCCGAGGTGCGCACCGGCATCGACGCACCGGAAGTCATGTTCCGGCAGAACGTCGACGCGACGCGCTGCGTGCTGGGGGCGATGGCGCGCTGTGGAGTGCGCGACCTCGTTTTCACCTCGACCTCGACCGTCTACGGCGAGGCGAGCGTCGTGCCGACTCCTGAGGAATACGAGCCGCTGGCGCCCATCTCGGCCTACGGCCAGAGCAAGCTCGAGGCGGAGCAGCTCATCGAGCGCTTCTGCGAGGAGGAGAATGGCCGCGCCATCTCGTTCCGCTTCGCCAACTGCGTCGGCCCGCGCAGCAACCACGGCGTCACCTTCGACTTCTTCCACAAGCTGCGCGCCGATTCCGGGGCACTGGAAATCCTGGGCGACGGCAAGCAGTTCAAGTCCTACTTCCACGTCGCCGACTGCATCGCCGGGATGCTCGCGGTCGCGCCCGCCGAAACGTGCCCCGGCGGCGGCTTCGCCGCGCTCAACGTCGGCTCGCTGAACGGCATCGACGTCGTGACAGTGGCGGACGCGATCTGCGAGGCGCTCGGCCTCCCCGACGTGCAATACCACTTCACCGGCGGCGTCGATGGTGGACGCGGCTGGGAGGGCGACGTGAAGCGGATGCTGCTGGCGGTCGAGCGGCTGCGTGAATTCGGCTGGAGGCCGCAGTTCGGCAGCCGCGCCGCCATCGTTGACACGGCGCGCTGGCTCGACGAAAACTATTAACGACCGCAAACGCCGGGCGGGCGGCATGGTTCACCTCATCGACATCTCGCCGCTGGTCTCCGAGCGCATCCGCGTCTGGCCCGGCGACGCCCCCTACTCCCGCACCGCCAGCGCGAGCCGCGAGGCGGGCGACAGCGTCAGCCTGAGCGCGCTGCGCACCACCCTGCACCTCGGCGCGCATCTTGACGCGCCGAGCCATTGCGCCGCCGACGCACCAGGAATTGACGCGATGGAACTAGGAACGTGCTACGGCGACTGTCAGGTCGTGGCCGTCGCGAAGCGCAGCGGCCGCATCCGCCCCAGCGACCTCGATGTGCCGGTGGAAGCGCCGCGCGTGCTCTTCCGCACCGGGTCGTTCCCCGACCCCGAGCGGTGGACCCCGGACTTCGCCAGCCTCTCCGCCGAACTCATCGAGTCGCTCCACGCGCAGGGGGTGCGGCTGGTCGGCATCGACACGCCCTCGATTGACCCGCAAGAGTCGGAGGACCTGCCGGCGCACCGCGCGGCCGCTGACCACGACATCGCCATCCTCGAAGGGCTGGTGCTGGAGCACGTCACCCCCAGTCGCTACACGCTGGCCGCCTTCCCGCTGCGGCTGGAGGGCGCCGACGCCTCGCCGGTGCGCGCGGTACTCATCGCCGAGTGAGCGCGCGCCAGCGTGCACGCCGGCACGCGCCCCGACGAAAGCTATTAAGGCGAAAGCCTGCAGCCGGGCCGGCGCTCCCGTGGTGTAGTCCGGCCCATCATCTCGGCCTCTCGAGCCGAACACCCGGGTTCAAATCCCGGCGGGAGCACCATTTTACTCGGACTAGTCCCACTCAAACTCATACTCATCGTCGCCGCCACCTCCTCGCATTCTCCTGAGCAAGAGGGCGATTCCTCCAACCGCAGCTATTACAGGTATTGAATAAATCCATGGATTCAAACCTTCCTCCACTTTTACTTCAGGAGCTGAAGATACAGAAACCATAACACCTTGTGACGCTTCACCAACAGAGACGGTGATGGTATGGTCGCCACTTGTCGCTATCCAGTCGAATTGCGAGAAGCCGTCAGTGCCCGCAACCAAATCAACCAAGGCCGTTGAGGCTACCTCGCCATCCACACTCCATGTCAGTTCTGCAATTCCGTCAAGGCCCCCTGCACTACTTACTATCACGAAGAAAGCCACGTTGTCACCCTCACTCGGGTCTGGGGGAATAACTTGAATCGAGGTCAGTATCACCGAGAATTCTGGATGCACGATAGACACGCTTACATTTCTCCATGTAGTGGCCCGCCCATCACTGGCGCTTATGGCGAGGTAGTAATCACCTTCATCCAATGCACTGGTATCCCAGAACAAGCTACCGGATGGTGCCAAACCTGAAGAAATCGTGGCAAAACCCGTGTTTGAGGAATGCCTGAAAAGAATGTTTATTTCGAGGTGATCGCCGTCCACATCCGCTACAGACCATTGCACATCCACGTTACCGTCATTGTCAAGGTCGCCAAAATCAAATCCACCATAAGAGTGATGGTTGATCACTTCCGTTCCAAACGTGTATGAAACATTCGACCACGTGTTGCCATCCCATTGCATTACGTGGAGAGAACGGTCCCCCTGTCCCTTGCGCGGGCCGAAAAAGAAAGCCTCATCAATCCCATCTTCGTCAATATCATGAAACCGGACCTTGGAAACCCAAAGGCCTTGCGTGGGTAGACCATTGCTAACATCATTGTACTGCGGGGTACCTTGTGCTTCAGCGTTATGAGGCAAGTAGTAAAACCCGGAGAAAATAATCGATAAAATCAGGATAACGTTGAAGCTGGGAGACTAGTTTCGCGACCCCATAATTTAGCCACGTGTGTTTGAAATATTCAAGTCCCGCTGGAAATATCTAGTCCTGAGCACGCGAGTGGATGCGGCAAACACCTATTTAGCCGCGACCTTCGCGCTGCGTGGGCGTGAAGGCACGGTTGCGGCACGTAGCGGTAGCAGTCGAATCCATTGACACGGCACTGCCGCTGTGGAAAGCCCTGGGCCTCGAGCTGCGGCATACCGAAGACGTTCCATCCGAGGGAGTGCGCACCGCACACTTGGCGGCCGGCGGCGCCGAGGTGGAACTGCTCGAGCCGCTCGCTGGCGATACGCCCGTCGGCCGCTTCCTGGAACGGCAGGGGCCGGGGCTGCACCACATCGCCCTCGAGGTCGACGACCTTGCGACGGCGCTGGCGCGCTGCGCTGATGCTAACCTCAAGCCGCTGGGCGGCAGTGCGCGCGATGGTGCCGAAGGCTCACGGGTAGCGTTCTTCCACCCGCGCGACACTGGGGGGGTGCTGCTGGAACTGGTCGAGCCCGCCCCCAAACCGGTTTAACCGCGGCACCGCGTGCGGAGCCGTTCCCGCATGGCCAAGGTAAGGACTTCCCCGTATCGGCAGCCACCGACCCCCGAAGGGCTGCGCGCTATCGAAGAAGGGACGCTCGATTACTTTGACCCTGAGATGTACTCCAACTTCAACACCGAGGTGCTGGAGGAGTATCTCGAGGAGAAGACGCGCACCGAAGGCTTTGGTTCGACGACCTGGAAATGGGACCAGATCCTGCTGGGGCTGGCCATCGGCATCCTGTTCGCGGTCATCAACCAGTACGTCGGGCTCAAAGTCGGGATGATTGTCTCCGGCTCGTGGTACGTCGCCTACCTTACAGCGATGGCGCTGCGCTGGACCCCAGGCGAAGTGAACCTCTCCGCCTCTGCCTCGACCGGCGCCTCAATGGTCTGCACCGGTTTCGTGTTTACGTATCCTGCCATCTATCTGCTCGCCTACTCCTCGAAATACCGCATGGCGGACGGCAGCCATCTCGTCGACGCTTCGCTACTGCTGCCCGAGTCGTGGGTGCTGGCGGGGGTGGCGCTGGTGGCTTCAATCCTGGGCGGGATGCTGGGCGTGCTCTACTTCATCATCTTTCGGAGAGTATGGCTGGTCGAAGACCCGTTGCCGCTGCCGGGCTTCGAAGCCAACGTCAAGCTGATGGACATCGCGCGCGAGACCTCGACCGGGTCGGTCGAGAGCGCCCGCCACTCAATCTGGCTGGTCGGAATCTCGACCCTGCTGGTCGCAATCTTCACATTCCTGCGCGACTTTCCGGTCTTCGCCACCGGCGCGGTTGACGCGGCGGGTGACCCGATTCGCACCTCGGTGTTCGACAAGGGGGCGCACGGACTGGGGGTTGAGCGCTATTACGAAGGCGGCCACCTGATGGTGCCGTTCGACTCAGGAATCACCAACTACACCTGGCTCGGCTTCGAGTTCACGCCGCTGATGGGCGCCATCGGCTGGTTCATGAAATTCCGTGTCGCAATGCTGGTGAGCCTCGGGACGTTTTTCACATGGTTCATCGTGACGCCAATGGCATATGCGCTCGATTATCCCTTTTATTACCCGGTCGACGGGCTCTACCACGCCGTCTCTGCCTACCCCGCGGCGTCGTTGAAATCGTACGCCTACGTCGCGCGCCCGATGGCGATTGGCGCCATCTTGGGCGGCGGCATCACCGCGCTACTGAAGATGGCGCCGGTCTTCCGCACCACTGCGGCGGACGTTATCGCCATCTTTACCGGTGGCGATGATGTCGCGCGGCGCGACTACGTCGAGGGCAAAGGCTGGTATGAGTGGCCGGTAACGCATATTCCCGTAATGCTGGTGGTGACGCTGGTCGGCATCACGCTAGTGTTCGCGACCGAGTTCGGCTTCATCCCCTCCTTCGTCTTTGCGCTGGTACTCTGCCTGACGACTTTCGCGCTTGGCGCGATTGCCGTGAAGGTGATGGGCGAGACCAGCATCGAACCCGTATCGGGCACTTCGTTCATCGTGCTGCTAATGCTGGTGCTGATTTTCAAGAACCTGATGGGACTCGCGGCGAGTGACGCGGCACTGCTTTCGCTGGTCGGCACGACCGTCTTCGGCGGCGCCATCTCGATGTCAGGAACCGTGATTGGCGACTACAAGGCGGCGCTCTACGTCGGCAACCGGCCGATGCACATCATGAAGACCGAACTGGTCGGCATCATCCCTGGCACCATCGTCTCGGCACTGTTTGCCGGCATCCTCTCGCTGGCGCTGGCGCGCGGCGAACTGGTGCTCTACGCACCGCAGGCGAACGCATTCGCCGCTTTCGCGCAAATCATGCTCGGCGGCGAGACGCCGTGGCAGCTGCTGGGGCTCGGTTTCGGCATCGGCATCTTCATGGAGCTGCTGACCGGGATGGGGACCGCTTTCGGGCTGGGAATGTACCTACCTATGGTGGTGACACTGCCAATGGTTGTCGGCGGGGCAATGCGCGACTTGTGGGAGCTGAAAGTGCTGGAGCCGGCGGTCGAGCGCGACGGCCTCGGCGAGAAGGGGCGCACACTGAAGCTGCTCAATACCTACATGATTGCGACCGGGCTGATTGTGGGCGAAGCACTGATGGGGACCGTGCTCGCCATCTACTACGTACTGCCGCTGCTGGGCGGAGGCTAATCCTCATATATAGCGCGGTTCTCGACGGGCTCCGGGACGAGGCATGGCAAAGGAAGAATACGAGACGCCGCTGATTGACGCGTACAACCGCACGCATCTGGATGTGCTGCACGAGGATGGTAGCTGGTACCATTCTTTCCTGCCCGAGGGAGTCTTCATGGAAGACCTCGGGCCAGTCATCGAGGAGCAGCTGGTCAAGACCTATAACGAGTGCGAGCGGGAGGCGGAAAAATACTTCGAGGAACGCGTGCGCGAGCGCTTCGCCTCGGTCTTCGCTGACGCCAACCCGGTTGACCTGCGCGGGCTGCTGCCGAAGAAGCCTCCGGTCGAGTGGGCCGAGCTCCCGGTGGAAGTGCAGCGAGAACTACAGAATGTTCATGACACTGCTCAGGAAGAAGGGATTACTGAGAGAACGTTGAAAAAGCGGGTCCGCCAGTACCTTATCGACCAGTACATTATCGAGGAATGATTGTGGCGGAAGAAAACGTAAAACCGAAGAGGGTGATGCTGGACCCCCGCGGCGGCCGGCCACGCGAGAAGTCCAAGACCTACATTGAGGGACTGGACCGTATCCTCAACGGCGGCATCCCCATCGGTAACACTACCCTGCTGGCAGGCACTGTCGGATCGGGAAAGACCACGCTGGCGATGGAATACCTGATTAACGGTGCCAAGAATGGCGAGACCACCTGTTACATCTCGGTTACCGAGCCCTCCTCCAAGATGCTCGAGAACCTGCGAACTTACGGCTTTTTCGATGATTCGCTGGTCACTGAAGGAAAGCTGAATGTCTTCGACCTAGGGATTATCAATGACCGGCTGGGCGTCGAGCGGCTTGACGGCTCGTACACCTCCAAGGACATGGAGGCGCTGCTGGGGGCGTTCGAGGATATCGTTGACGAACTCCAGATTACGCGGCTGGTGATTGACTCGATTACTGCCATCTGCTACCAGCTCCCCGACAAGGGCGCCATCCGTAACTTCATTTTCCGGCTGGGACAGTTTCTGGCGACCTTCGGTTGTACCACCATGCTCATCTCCGAGACTGTCGTCGACGCGCGTACGCAGACCTACTCCATCTTCGGCGTTGAAGAAGCGGTCGCTGACGGGGTTATCCTGATGGGGAACGTCCAGCGGCAGGGGGACCTGCTACGCACGCTGCAAGTGGTCAAGATGCGGGGTGCCAAGCACTCGCGCTCGCGGCAGCTGGTGGAGCTGACGCCGATCGGGCTCAGTATCGTGCCGTTGCTCAAGTGGGGACAGGACACGGGGCAGGTGTTCACGTGAGCATCCTCAAGCAAGTGGTCGCAAGCATCAAGGAGGGCGACGCCCTGACGACGGTTGCACTCAACTCTGACGATTATCGCCCCACGTCGATTGAAATCGTAAAGCATCTGCTGAGCAAAAAGCTGGGTGGCATCTACATCACCACGACCCGGCCCTCGGGTAGCATCATCGCCGACCTCAAGAAAGTCAAGGCTGACCTAGGCGACCTCTATTTCGTGGATATGATTTCGCTCACTGTTGGTGGCGAGACTGAGGACCCACGTACCATGTTCATCGAGTCGCCCACAATGCTCGAGTCGGTGCTGCTCAATATCGGGTTGCTCGAGCGGCGCATCAAATCCAAGCGACACTTCGTAATGTTTGACTCGGTTAACGGCCTCACCATCTATTCCGAGAAGCGGGTCCTGAAGGAATTCATTAACGTCCTCGCCAACACCATGCGGCTCCGCAAGTCGTATACCATGATGATTACGGTGGAGGAGCAGACCAGTGACGCCCTGGCCTCAATGCTGAAGACCCTGACCGACCGCTACATCGAAAACACAGATGGCTGAAATCGTAACCTCCGGCATTCCCCGCCTCGACGCGGCGTTGATAGAGGGCAAGGGGTTCAAGATGGGGAGCTCAATCCTAATTGCGGGCACCTCCGGGGCGGGCAAGGAACTGCTCGCCAAGCAGTACGCCGCAGCGGGTATCGGTTCCGAGAATGTCGTCTATTTCTCGACCGACGAGACCTCCGAGGAGCTGATTGAGACCTTCGAACACTACAACTGGCCCACCGACATGCGCATCGTCAACATCGGTACCCAGTATTTCGAGAAGGTACTGTCGCGTGACCTGCAGGCGTCCCGCTTCAAGCAGGAGGGGCTTTCGGTAAGCGAGCTGCGCAACGTCGGTGCCTACGGCGCGACCGCTGACCAGATTAATTTCGTCTCCGACATGGCGTACGAGATCTCGAAGCTGCGCGCGCCCTTCCGGGTTGTCGTCGATTCGCTCGATTTCTTCCTGCAGTATTACTCACTGGCTGAGGTACTCTCGGCGATGCGGACCATCAAGGAATACGCGCAAGCTAACGGCGGCCTCGTGCTCTACACCGTCTCGCAGGACGCGCACGATTCGAAGACGCGTAGCCAGATTGAGGCCATCGCCGACGTCATTATCGAGCTCGAGGTCGGGCGCATGGCGGCCGAGTTCGAAAATCGCATGATTATCAAGAAGATTCGTAACCACCCGGAGAAAGCAGCGGTGCTTATCTACGCCGTCACTGAGCACGGTATTACGCCCGAGATGATTACCCGCGTCGCCTGAAGGCGATAATCAAGGGACCGGCGCGCGACTGCCCGATTCTATCGCCATCCGTGCGATTTATAACCCCGGCTGCAACGTCACTACATAACAAACGTCCTGAAGGACCTTACCCTCGAACTGCTCTACAAATTAGGGGCTGGCTGGATAACGCCCTAGGTCCTGATGCTGTGGTTCGCTCCAAAAATGTTTTTTGAAATAGGTGGAGTAGAGCCGACTGACAACCTGAGGGTCATGGCTAGGTACTTGGGGCTGGCAATGGCCGCCATCACCCTATTCCACTTGAGTATCCCGATGTGGGCTGAAGAGAACATCAAGAAATTCGGCCAGGTGACCGCTGCCCTGTGGGGGGCTTTCTTCCTGATGAACGTCTACGACCTTTATGCGGGAATAACGCCCAGCAGCGGCCAGAATATCTTCGGAGCTGCCATGCTTGGCGTCTTCGGGGCGCTTTCCTACCTCAAGTCCCAGTAGGGGCGCTCACCTACGGCAGCTGTCCGCTTTCGGACTTCGCCTCCGGCGCGCTGTTGACGAGCAGCGCACCGCTGCCGACAATCAGCGCCGCGCCGATAGCATCGCCCCAGACGAGCGATTGCTGGAAGAACAGCCAGCCGTAAATCCCGCCGATGAGCACCGTCGCGTAGGAGAATGCGCCAATGTAGGCGGCACGCGCCGCCTGATAGGCGCGCGTCATTCCCGTCTGGCCAACGCCGGCACAGATGCCGACGCCGATTATCGCGAGCGCTTCCGGCAACGCCAACTGCGGCAACTCGGTGGCGGCCAACGGCAGGGTAACCAGCGTGCAGAAGAGCGCGAACCAGAAAACAACCCCGTCAGGCGATGCGCTGGTGCGCAGCGCGCGCACGGCAAGGTAGGCGAACGCCGAGAGCACGCCCGAGATGAGCGCAATGAGCGCGCCCGGCTCGACCTGCCGCAGTGACGGCGAAACTATCAGCACGGTGCCGGCGAACGAGAGCGCGATGCAGCCGTAGACCAGCGGTGAGACGCGCTCGCGCAGCATCGCCCCGGAGAATAGCGCTACGAAGAGCGGCGCGGTGTATTGCAGCGTCACCGCGTTCGAGAGGGGAATCTGCTGTACCGCGTAGAAATAGCATACCATCGCCGACAGGCCAACCGTGCAGCGCCAGAGCAGCAGCCGGCGGTCGCCGGCGTGGAGCGACGAGCCACGCAACCGCGACCACACCAGCAGTGCCAGCGTAATTACCAGGCTGCGGCCGAAAATCACCGTCGCGACCCCTGCATGGCCAGCGGTCCACTTCACCAGCGCGCTGCCTGAGGCGAACGCCAAGCTAGCGAGCAGCATCCAGGCGATCGCACGGTGGGTGGCGTCCATCTACCGCAACACGGCGATGGCATCAATCTCGACCAGCGCGTCCAGCGGCAGCCGCGCCACTCCGATGGTGGAGCGCGCCGGCGCCGCATCTTCTCCGAACATCTCTATATAAACGGCATTCATCGCACCGAAGTCATCCATGTCGAGCAGGAAGACTGTGGTCTTTACCACGTCTGCCAGCGCGAGGCCGCGTTCCGCCAGCACCGCCTGCAGGTTACGGATGGCCTGGCGGGTCTGCTCCGCGACGCCCGGTTCGAGCGTGGCGACGTTGTGCTGGCGGCCGACCTGCCCGCTCATGAAGAGCAGCCCGGCGTCAGCGACAGCTTGCGAGTAGGGGCCGATGGGGGGTGGCGCGTTGGGAGATTCGATGATTTCCTTCATGCGCCCCTATAGACGGCATAAAGAGTCTTTTTGCCCCGCCTGCATGGGGCGCTCCTTGTTCCCGTTCCCGGAGCTCCGCAAGGGGCAGGATGCGATGCTGGATGACTGCCGCACGGCGTTCGCTGCCGGCGAGCACCTGCTGGCGCACGCACCCACCGGGCTGGGGAAGACCGCCGCGGCGCTGACCGCCGCGATCGAGGTGGCACGTGAGCGGGGGCTACTGGTGGTGGCGCTGACGTCACGGCAGACGCAGCACGCGATTTTTGTCGAGACCCTGAAGCGGATTCACGAGCGGCATCCGCTGAAAATCGTCGACGTGATTTCCAAGCAGGACATGTGCCCGCGCGACGATTTGGACGAGAGTCGCTACGGCGTCTTCCAGGCAGTCTGCACCGCGCTGGTGCGCAACAATGACTGCCGCTACCATGCTGGCTACAGCCCCGAATTCCTGCCCCAAGTTTTCGATTCGCCGCTCTCGGCCGCCAGCCTGAAGGCGTTGTGCCACGAGGAGGTGCAGTGCCCGCACCGCGTCGCGCTCGAGGCGGCGCAGGAGTGCGACGTACTGGTCTGCGACTACAACTATCTCTTCACCCCATGGTCCGACGTGGTGTGGGACCGTATCCAGCGGCCGCTGGAGGAAGTGCTACTAATTGTAGACGAAGCGCACAACCTGCCCGACCGCATCCGGCTCTCCGCGTCGCCGACGCTCTCGCTACAGCGCATCCGCGAAGCGCAGCGCGAGGCGGGGCAGGCGCTGCGCGCGCAGCTCTCAATCCTAGAGCGGCTGGTCGAGAGCCTGACCGAACACGAGGGCGAGAAGGAGATTGACGGTGGCAGCGTCAGCCGCATGCTCGACGCGGCACTGAAGCAGAAGCTGACCGATCTGGAGGGCTTCGTGCGGCTGCTCGAGCGGTCCGCCCAGCGAAGGCTGCAGCGCGGCAAGGTGGCGCGCATGGGCGATGTGGCAGATTTCCTGCACCACTGGCGCTTCCTGAAGGAAGGCAGCGACCTACGGCTGGCGCACGGCGGTGACAAGCCATGGCAACGCAAGCTTTCGTTGAGGCTGCTCGACCCCGCGTCAATCAGCGCACCGGTCTTCCACGCCGTGCACGGCTCGGTACTGATGTCAGGCACGCTGAAACCACACGGATTCTACCGCGACCTGCTGGGGCTCGACGCGGAACGCTCCCGCAAGGCGACCTACAGCTCACCCTTCCCGCCCGAAAACCGGCTGCTGCTCTGCGTCGACGACGTCTCGACGCTCTACCGCAACCGCGGCGACCCGCTCTACCGCAAGCTGGCGGCGTCGCTGACCGCAGTAGCGCAGGCGACGCCGGGCAACGTCGCGGCGTTCTTCCCCAGCTATGCACTGCGCGACGACGTCGCCAACCGGCTCGGCGACCACGGAAAAACGCTGCTGCTCGAGGAGCGCGGTGCATCCCCGGCAAAGCGGACGGCACTACTCGGCCGGCTACAGCAGCGCGACGCACTGCTGCTAGCGGTGATGGGGGGCATCTTCGGCGAGGGGGTTGACTATCCCGACAACCTACTCGCCGCGGTCGCCGTCATCGGGATACCGGTGCCGCCGCCATCGCTCGAGCAGAAGAAGCTCGAAGAGTATTTCGAGCGAAAATTCGGCGACGGAAAGGGGCGTCTCTACGCGCAGACCTGCCCGGCGGTCAACCGCGTGCTGCAGGCGGCCGGCCGCTGCATCCGCAGCGAAACCGACCGCGGCGTGGTGCTGCTCTACGACAACCGGCTGGGGCACCGCCCCTACCGCCGCTTCCTCCCGAAAGAGGTACGGCACTGCACCAGCAGCGCGGTACCAGCGCTGGTGCGCGGCTTCAACGGCCCCAGAACGGGGAATCCGCCTTCTTGATGCGTTGCAACTCAGTGATGACGTCTTCCTCGTCAGGCGTCAGCTTGACGTTTTCGTCGCGCAAACGCACCACGTCACGCTCATCCATCTCTATATAAAGAATATCGCCCTCATTTACCTGCCGGCCGACCGTCGCCTCGGTCACGGCAATCGCGACTTCGTCGCCCTGCGTCGCCTCCTTCAGGCCTTGCTCCCCGGAGCGCATCGAGCGGATGCGGCCAATGACGCGGTTGTCGGCGCGCAGCACTTTCTGGCCGACCATGATTCGCCCCGCCAGCACGCGCACGCCGAAGACGGCGGGGTCACGCGTGCGGAAGGTGTGCCCTTCCAGGAACTCGATTTTGCCAGGGTGCGGGAATTCCTCACGCAACGCTCTGGCTTGTTCGCGCTTTAACTCCGCCAGCCACACACCGTACTCCTCGACCAACTGGTAAACCACGTCCGCCTCGAAGAGCTTCGCTTCGCTCTCGACCAGTGCTTCGCGCGCGTCGGGCAGCACGTTGACACCGAACGCCAGCACCGCGCGCTGCTCGGCTGGCGCGGTCTCAGCCAGCCGCACGTCGCGGCGCGAGACATCGCCGACAGCGGCGCGCATGATTGGCGCGCCTGCTTCCTGCAATTCATAGGCGAGCGCCTCGAGCGAGCCAATGGCGTCGGCACGCACGACCAGCCCGCGGTCCGCGAGCGCGACGTTGCTCTCCATCTCCCCCGAAAGCCGCTCCAGCACCGGCGCGACATCGTCGCCTTGCGGGACTCCGTAGAAAGGCGCGCCGGCGATGACGCCTTCCAGGTTGGGCGCGACTACCTTCAGGCCGGCGGCGGCGGCTGCCTCGTCAACGGCGTTGAACTGCTGGCGCGGGTCGCGGATTTCGTCCAGCGGCTGCGGCTGTAGCAGGCTACGCACGTGCGTCACGACCGGCTCGGGCGTCGCGCCGATAACCAGCGTGTCGCTCGCGCGCAGGATGCCGTTGTAGATGATGACGCCGAGCGTCTTGCCGAGCCCGCGCTCCTCCTTGACCTCGAGCACCGTGCCTTCGGCTACGCCAGTCTTCAGCGCCAGCCGTCCCTCGAGATAGCGCTGCGCCAGCCCCATCAGCAGCATGAACAGCTCGGGGACGCCCTCGCCGCTGTTACGGACCGACGTGGGCACCAGCGCAATCGTCTTCTGGAAATCCTCGACCTCGGAGTAGAGCGCCGAGTCGAAATTGTGCCTGCCCAGCTCGCGCACGGTTTCCCAGATGCGCTCCTGTAGCGCGTCCTGCGCTAGCTGCGACTGCTCCTGCCGGTTGGCGGCGAAAGTGCCCTTACGAGTGCGCCAGCCGGGGAGTCGGTCAATCTTGTTCAGAACTAGGATAAAAGGCGTCTGCGCCCGCCGCAGCACCTGCAGCGACTCGATAGTCTGCGGCTTGAACCCCTCCATGATGTCGACGACCAGCAGCGCCAGGTCCGCCAGCTGCCCCCCGCGCGCGCGTAGGGTACTGAAGGAGTGGTGGCCCGGGGTATCGATGAAGAGCAATCCGGGAAGCCGGATGTTCTCCTCCGGCAGCAGCGCGCCGCAAATTTCTTGGATGGTCTCGAACGGCACCTCGGTCGCGCCGATGTGCTGCGTGATGGCACCTGCCTCGCGGCTTACGACCGCGGTGCCGCGTACCCAGTCAAGCAGCGACGTCTTGCCGTGGTCGACGTGACCCAGCACCGCCACGATCGGCTGGCGCAGCGGTCCCGCCGGGGGCTGTTCCTCGTCCGGGGAGTCAGCGTCCGCCGCCTCGTCGTCGCTGGCCATCAGGACCGGCCGCACGGCGGACGCTAAAAAAGCTCACCGCATTACGGAAAAGCGGTTCATAATCCTGAGCAGCCGCTCGCTCATGTCGGAGGTGATGATGCCTTCTCCGCTTTTCTCTTCCAGCAAGGCGGCCGCGGCGCCCAGCGTTTCGCGCGTCGCCAGCGCCACCAGCGTGGCAATAAACGGCTCGGTCTCTTTCTCGCCCAGGTCAGATTCCTGCAGCGCCTCGTCCAGAAAATAAATCGTCTCGGTCCGGCGCGCGGGATTTAGCATGCGCTGTCGGATCTGCCGCTTCTGCGGCTTCTTCTCCTTGCGTCGCGGAGGCTGCGCCTTCTTGGGACCGCGCCTACGGTGCCGCCCGCGTCGCGCCAGCTCAGTTCCCCCGGTCCGGGCAGTCGCGCGAGATGTGGCCCGGCTTGCCGCAATTGAAACACTTGCCGCCGCCCGGCTTCCCGCCACCACCTTCCGGGCA
>Ga0208879_1001340_pt1 | contig 23437 bp, 26 predicted proteins | sample Knorr_S15_td_Bot_FD_185605 | JGI IMG/M metagenome (GOLD analysis project Ga0208879, IMG submission 185605) | Marine microbial communities from Southern Atlantic Ocean transect - Knorr_S15_td_Bottom_ad_5009_LV_A (SPAdes) (version 2) | ecosystem: Environmental > Aquatic > Marine > Oceanic | place...
TCAAGAAAGATGCATTGACAGATATGAGAATCAAGGTAGGACTTGGCAAGATGATTGGGCTCGCCGGTTCCGTTACAAAAGGGACATTGAGAACCAAGTAATTCTATAGTTCCTTTTCCCTTGCAAACTACACATTTATCATTACCCAATACTGTTTTTCCTATGAATGAGAACTAAAATACATTTGTTAAAAGAATTTTGAGAAAACCCACTTTAATGTAAATCCAGTTAAGCTTATACTTGAACCAACTTCATAGTCATTGTGCCAATAGAAGACACTCATGAATTTATTACAGAACTTGAAAAGAATGGGGAGTTAAAACGGGTCAAAACTGAAGTTGACTCTAATTTAGAAATTGCAGAAATATTGAGAAGAGAGATGTACTCGAATGGTTCTGCGATTCTTTTTGAAAATGTAAAAGGATACGACATTCCAGTTTTAGGAAATGCGTTTGGGTCCATGAAAAGATTAGAGATAGGACTTGAGATGACAGACTTTACTGAAATTGGTCAACGTATTGCAGATATGACTAAAATTGATATTCCATCAGGTTTTCTAAATAAAATTAAAAAACTTCCAGAACTCTCAAAGATGGCGTCATCATTTCCTAAAGCAGAGACAAGAGGGCCAGTAACTGAAATAACATCAAGTGATGCATCTTTTGACGACTTGCCAATTCTAAAATCATGGCCAAATGATGCGGGTAGATTCATTACTCTAGGATTAGTAGCTACAAAACATCCAGAGACAGGAGTAAGAAATCTTGGAGTTTACAGAATGCAAATAATTGATAAAACTCATGCGTTGATGCACTGGCAGAAACACAAGAGAGGAGCTCATCATGGAGATATTTCAAAAGAGAGGGGAGAAAAAATCCCAGCTGCAGTAATTATTGGAGGAGAGCCTGCAACAATATTTTCGTCAATTGCGCCAGTACCAGAAGGATTAGACAAGTACTTGTTTGCAGGAATTACAAGAAAAGAAGGAATCAAAACTGTAAAATGCAAAACAATTGATTTAGATGTTCCTGCAAATGCTGAGATTGTTTTAGAAGGATATGTCGATCCAGAGGATATTAGAGATGAAGGACCATTTGGGGATCATACAGGTTACTACACACCAGCCGAACCATATCCAACATTTACACTAACAGGAATCATGAGAAGAAAAGATCCGATCTATATTACAACGGTTGTTGGAAAACCAGTTCTTGAGGATGCATATATTGGAAAAGTTATTGAACGATCATTTTTGCCATTGATTCGTATGCTCCAGCCTGAAGTCGTAGACTATAGTATGCCAGCAGCAGGATGGTTCCAAGGATTGGCAATCATCTCAATCAAAAAAAGGTACCCAGGCCAAGCAAAGAAAGTGATGATGGGGTTATGGGGAATGGGACAACTCTCTCTAACAAAGACGTTTGTTGTAGTAGATGATGACATCAACGTACATGACATGAATGATGTTATTTGGGCAATAACTACAAGAGCAGATGCAGTAAGAGATACAATAATTATCAATAACACCCCAACTGATACTCTTGATCCTGCATCACCACTTGTCAACCTAGGTTCTAAGATGGGGATAGATGCAACACAAAAAACCAAAGAAGAAGGATATGAAAGAGAAATTCAACAATTAGTAAAAGTTGATGATAAAACGAAAAATCTAGTAGATTCCAAGTGGTCTGATTATGGACTATGATACATTAACAGGATTGTAGAAATTATCTCTCTCTTCTACCTCGTAACCAATCTGATGAATTGCATCTATGATTTTTTTATCTGTTAGTTCAGTTGAACGAGCACCTGTACATGAAACAACTTCTTCTCCAATGAGCGTGCCACCAAAGTCATCAGCACCATACTGCAAAGCAAGTTGAGCCATGCCAACTCCATTTGTCAACCAAGAAGATTGAATGTGAGGAATTAAACCATCAAAGACCAGTCTGGAGATTGCAATCATCTTCAAAAGTTGAACTCCACCAGTTCCATATTCAACCAAACCTTCTTCATGCATCAAAGTGTTGATTGGTTCAAAATTCCATGGAATAAAGGCCATGAAGCCTTTTGTTTTTTCTTGAAGTTTTACAATTTTAAAAAAGTGTTCAACAATATCATTTTTGTTTTCTACGTGACCATACATCATAGTTGCAGAAGCTGGTAGTCCAAGTGAATGGGCTTCATCCATTATTCTAATCCAATCAGCACTAGAAATTTTCTTAGGACTTATAACATCTTTTACTGAATCAGCTAAGATTTCAGCACCGGCCCCAGGTATTGATTGTAAACCAGCATCCTTTAGTCTTGACAAGATTTCTTTTGTAGAGGATTTTTCAACTTTTGCAATCATATCAATTTCAGATGTAGATAATCCATGAACTCCAACTTGTGGAAATTTCTCTCGAATCATTCTGAATGCATCCTCATAATATTCTATTGTCAGGTTTGGATTATGTCCACCTTGAATCAAAACTTGACGGATCTTAAACAAATCCCATGAAGTCTTTACTCTAGACTCAATTTGATCTAGTGTTAATGTGTAAGAGTCTTCAGCCCCAGGAGAACGATAAAATGCACAAAACTTGCAATCAGTGATACAGACATTGGTATAATTCAAAATAATATTATTAATGAAAGAGACTTTTTTGCCAAATTGTTTTCTTACTAGATGTCCAGAAACAAGCCCCATTAGATGAACATCATCAGACTCTAATAGTCTCAAGCAATCTTCAGGTTCAGGTCTTATACCATGAAGAGAGTTGTCTAAAATATCTTTGATGTCACTTTTTTGTATCTGTTCAGTGGTTTGGCTCAATTGTTATTCATCTTTTTTGATTTCTATTTAATTCTTGATGGAAAAAATGAACAAAAAAGAATTTAAGTAAATGAATAATTTGGGCTCAATTCTAGATGAATCTAAGTTCAATTATTCACGTTATTTTTAAGTAGGGTACAAAAAGTAGATCAACACATGGTATCGGGTAATCAGATTAGACTTAATCGAATTCTTAGAGAAGGAAAAATGCTTTGTATTCCAATGGATCATGGTATTTCAAATGGACCTATTGAGGGTCTTGAAGACCCTGCTTCTACAATTTACAAATGTGAAGGACACGGACTTACAAGTGTAATTATCAACAAAGGAATTCTTAAAACATTACCTAAACCAACTAGCGTTGGCATTTTAGTTCATTTTTCAAGTAGTACTTCATTATCATTGGCACCTAATCGTAAGATGTTGACTGGTACAGTAAAAGAAGCTGTGGCATTGGGAGCAGATGGTGTTTCATTACACATCAATATTGGTGGAAAAGAAGAACCTGAGATGTTAGAACAACTTGGGACAACCGCTGAACAATGTCATAGATGGGGAATGCCGTTATTGGCAATGATGTACCCAAGAGGCGAAAATATCAAGGACCCACATGATCCTGAAATTGTTGGACATGTTGCAAGAATGGGAGCAGAGTGTGGTGCAGATATTGTTAAAACACTATACACTGGAGATGTAGATTCCTTTACAAAAATTGTAAAGAGCACACCAGTCCCAATTGTTATTGCAGGTGGTCCTAAAGCAAAAACTGATTTAGATATTCTTCAAATGACTGAAGATGTTATGACTGCTGGAGCTAAAGGTATTACATACGGTAGAAACATCTTTGCACACAAAAGACCTGAAAAAATGGTAGAAGCATTAGCTGAAATTATTTTCAGGAAAGTAACAGCAAAGGAAGCATTGAGGAAAATTGAGTAAAACAAGAGAATTAATAATTACACCTAAAGTGTCTCAGGCACAATTAACTAAATTCCTTCCGCAATTAGAAGCTGAAGGAATCAAAATGGTATATCTTGACCCAAAAAAACTAGGCAAGAAAAAAACAAAACTACAAACAGTTTTTCCTTCAAGTGCAGCAAAATACGTAGTACTTGAAAAAGAAGGAGCGTCCAAACCAAAAGGTAAGAAAGTGGGAAGGAAGTTTAAAGTATTATCAAATTCAGATATTGAAAACATTCTTTCTGCTGCAAAGAAAGGACTAGATTTTGTAATAGTAGAAGTAAAAGATTGGAAAATTATTCCTCTTGAAAATATTATTGCAAAACTCCACAAATTACATACCAAAATTTTTGCAATTGCGAGAACACCAAAAGAAGTAAGAAAAATGTTCTCGATTTTAGAAGTGGGAGTTGACGGAGTAATCTTCAGCACATCGTCAATTAACGAAATAAGAGAAGCAATGGTATATCTAGGAACCAAAAGTTTTGAGATGAGCCCCGCAAAGATTATTGAGATAAAAGAAGTGGGAGAAGGTGAACGGGTTTGCGTAGATACAGCTTCAATGCTTCACAAAGGAGAAGGAATGTTAATTGGTAATAGATCTAACTTTTTGTTTCTAGTTCACAACGAATCAGTAGGATCATCATTTACATCCCCAAGACCATTTAGAGTAAATGCGGGTGCTGTTCATTGTTATACTCTTGCACCAGATGGTACAACTAACTATCTCTCAGAAGTTGAAACAGGTTCTGAAGTGTTAATTCTTAATTCTAACGGAAAGGCAAGAAGAGTGACTGTTGGAAGATCAAAGATTGAGCGAAGACCAATGTTAATGATCAAAGCATCCGTGGGAGGAGATATAGGCGGAATTATTGCACAAGACGCAGAAACAATTCGTTTTGTAAAACCAAATGGACAGTTAATATCAGTTACACATCTAAAGAAAGGGGACATAGTTATGGTACATGCAAAACCTGCTACTGGTAGACACTTTGGAATGGAAGTTTCAGACGAATACATATTAGAAAAATGAAATACAAAACTTGCGTATCTATTGCAGAAAAAACTCCATATAAAATAAAACAGGTACTAAAAATTGCACTAAAAAAATCAGATTACGCAGAAGTAAGATTTGATTTTTTAAAGATTGAACATATTCCGGAGGCATTAGAGACAATTAAAAAAGATCTGAACAAAATTGTGTGCACACTAAGACCAAAAACAGAAGGTGGAAAATTTCCAGGAAACGAAAAAGAACGAATTGCCATTCTAAAACTAATTGCAGAATACAATCCTTTCTTGTTAGATGTAGAATTTAACACGTTAAAGAGAAATACATCATTGGTAAGATATCTAAAATCAACAAAGACAAAACTGCTTGTATCATGGCATGACTTTAAGAAAACTCCTAGTTCTGCAGAACTAAAAAAGAAAATGAATCAAATGACTAAGTTCTCATCTAATGTAAAAATTGTAAGTACTGCAAAATCAACTGATGATTCTAATAGAATGCTTGAACTTTACAGTAAAAAAGGAAGGAATAATTTGATATCATTTGCAATGGGGGATTTGGGTAGAATTTCAAGAATTTTGTGCCTGTATTTGGGTAGTCCATATACATACGTCTCATTAGGAAAGGCAGTTGCACCTGGCCAGTTTAGTGTTGATGAAGTAAAAAAAATTACAAATTTGAAAAAATAACCAAATTAATAGTTGAGAGTTTAAATCAATCATGTTACTCAGAAAAATAATATGGTAAAAACATTTGTAGTAATTGGAGATCCAATTGATCATTCGTTATCTCCAAATATTCATAGTGCAGTATTTAGAGAATTGAATTTAGATTGTTCATACATTGCTTATAGAATTCCTAAAGGAGAATTAGAAGAGGGAATTGAAGGATTGAAAAAAATCAATGTTGACGGATTCAATGTTACTATCCCTCATAAAGTTGAGATGATGAAATATCTTGATAAAACTGATGAATCATGTAGTCTAATTGGTGCAGTTAATACTGTTACATACAAAGATGGTATCCTTAAAGGATACAATACAGACATGGATGGGTTCCTAGAACCTTTTAAGAAAAAGGAATTGAATATTGCAAATACAAAAGTACTTCTACTTGGGGCAGGAGGTGCTGCAAGAGCAATAGTTGCAGGATTTGTAAAAGAGAAAGCAAATAGTATAACCATTGCAAATAGAACACTAGAAAATGCCAATAATCTTTTAGAGTTTGCAAAAAAAATAGGATTAGAGGCTAATGCAATCAAAATTGAAGATGTTAATGATTTGGTAAAAGATTATGACATTATTGTTAATGCTACATCAGTTGGTCTAAAGAATGAGCCAAGCCCAATTTCTTTAGAAGGTATCAATGAAAAAACAATCGTGTATGATATTGTATACATGCCAATGAATACAGATTTTATCAAAAAAGCAAAAGAAAAGAAGGCAGTCATTATTTATGGATATGAGATGCTCCTAGGCCAAGCAGCTAGATCCTTTGAGATTTGGCATGATATGGAAGCGCCTTATAATGCAATGAAAAAAGCATTGCTGGGAGGATTTTGATGGTAAAAGTAAAGGCTACAGTACATGGAGCAATTTCCCTCGTAAATGCGATTGCAATCAAAAAAGGTGCAACTTTAGGAATTGCATTAAAAGTAGAAGCAACAGTTGAAGCCAATTCTGGGAAGGGAATTATACTCCAATCTAAAAATAAAAGCCTTAGTTCTCGCTTAATCAATAAAACTGTTGAAAAAATTGTTTCAAAGAAAGATTTGGAACAAAACAAAATTGTAATTACACTTGATTCTGAAATTCCAACTGGGTATGGACTCAAAAGTTCAAGTGCCATTTCATCTGCAGTAGCACTAGCATGTGCAAAGATATTCAAATCTAAATTTACTGATCAGCAAATTTTACTTGCAGGAGTTGATGCATCAATTGAATCCAAAGTAAGCATCACAGGAGCATTTGATGATGCATGTTCATGTTATTATGGAGGATTCAATGTTACAGATAATGCAAAGAAAAAACGAATTCATTTTGAAAAAGGCCCAACCAATTTAGTTGTGGTAATCTTTATTCCCAAAAATAGAAAAAGAGGGAATCTAAATAATCTTAAACCTCTTTCATCTGTATTTGAAAAGGCATGGGAATTGACAAGAAAAGCAAACTATTGGGAAGCAATGATCATTAATGGATTAACAACTGCATCTATTCTAAATTCAGATCCTGAAATCATTATAAGGTTAATAGAAAAAGGTGCGCTTGGGGCATCAGTTTCTGGAAATGGGCCGGCTGTTGCAGCAATAACAAAAAAGAAAAATGAAGCAAGCATAAAAAAAATATTTTCAACATTAGAAGGAAACTTGATTATTTCAAAAGTTAGTAACAAAAAGGCTGAAGTTCATGAATTGTAAAGTTGGAAAATCAAAGATTTCAGGACAAGTGGTTTGTCCTCCAAATAAGAGTTACACACATAGAGCAATTTTTCTTGCATCGCTTGCAGGGAATAACAGTAGAGTGTATAATGCATTGCTCTCAGCAGATACCATTTCAACAATTGAGGCTTGCAAAAAATTTGGAGCAGAGATAGAAATCAAAAATTCATCAATTATTGTCAAAAATCCGATTAAATTAGGTGCAAATGTGCCTGAGATCAATACAGAAAACTCTGGAACAACAATCAGAATTGCCTCAAGTATTGCTAGTCTATTTTCTGAAGAAATCGTTTTAACAGGAGATTCTAGTCTGCAAAAAAGACCTATGCAGCCTCTCTTAGATGCATTATCAAGTATAGGAGCGCAATGTAGTTCAACAGATGGAAAACCACCAATCAAAATCAAAGGAAAAATTTCAGGAGGCAATGTAACAATTCCAGGAAATTTTTCAAGTCAATTCATTTCGGCATTATTAATCAGTGCGCCACTAACAGAAAATGGAATTAATCTAACCATAAAAGGAAATTTAGTTTCAAAACCATATCTTGATGCAACGATTGCTACAATGAAAAAGTTTGGGGTGTCTGTCAAAACATTAATCCCATACAAAAGATACACTATATCACCACAAATTTACAAAAGTACTACATTTACAGTTCCAATTGATTTTTCAAGTCTTGCATTACTTCTTTCAGCTGCAGTACTCAATGGAGAAGAAATTATAGTCAAAGGAAGTATTGGAAACTTGCCACAAGGGGATGAAGCTTTCATTGATATTTTAGAACAGTTGGGAGTAAAGGTTACTATCAATAATGAAGAAATTAAAATCAAATCTCCTCAAAAATTAACTGGAGGTAAATTTGATTTGAGTAATTCACCAGACCTTCTTCCACCTCTTGCAATCCTAGCATTAAATTCAGCAAATCCAATTGAAATAGTAAATGTGAAACATGCAAGGTTAAAAGAAACAGATAGAATTGCAATTATAGCAAGAGAACTTGTAAAACTCGGAATCAAAGTTCAGGAAAAAGAAGATGGATTGATTCTAGAATCATCAGAAAATCTAATTGGGGCAGAATTGAATTCCGAAAATGATCATAGATTATTTATGGCATTTTGTATTGCTGGAATGTACATAGGAGATTGCACTATAACAGATCCAGAATCAGTCAAAATTTCATATCCAAATTTTGTAGAAGAGATGATTAGTCTCGGTGCAAAGATTCAAGTTTAGTAAAACAATTTTCAGAGAAATTAACTAAAAATGGTAAAAAATGTGATCAGTTATGGTGAAAATATGAAAATAAGTGACATAAAAAACAGTGATTTTTGTACCTATTTTGGGATTAATGTTCTTGTGATGGGTTCTGGGGCATGATTATAAACATCATTTAGCTTTGATAGTATGTTGCCGGGAAGTTCTATTGGTCAGCGTCTTGTTTTAACAAGTTTTGGTGAAAGTCATGGAAAAGCCATTGGTGCCGTATTAGATGGCTGTCCTGCAGGATTAGAAATTGATGAAAAAGAAATTCAAAAGATGCTAAACCTAAGAAAACCAGGTCAAAATCTTATTTCAACTCAAAGAAAAGAAGGAGACATAGTTGAAATTATCTCAGGAGTTTTTAGTGGACATACTACTGGTGCTCCAATTACAATGATGATTTGGAACAGGGATCAAAAATCAAAAGATTATGAGGCTTTGAAAACCAAACTAAGACCAGGACATTCTGATTATCCTGCCATGATAAAGTATAATCATTATAATGATTACAGGGGCGGAGGAAGATTTTCTGGAAGATTAACTGCAACACACGTTATGGGTGGAGCCATTGCAAGAAAATTACTTAAAGTAACGTTAGGAATTGAAACAAATTCATACACAGTACAAATTGGAAAAGTAGAGATGGAACGGGAATTTAATGAAAAAATGATTAGTTCAATTTACAAAAATGAAGTAAGATGTCCTGAAAACAAAACTGCAAAAATGATGAGAGATAGTATTTTGGATGCAAGAAAGAAAGGAGATTCTCTTGGGGGGATAATTGAATCAGTTACAACAAATGTTCCAGTTGGATTGGGAGAACCAATTTTTAGTTCATTAGAATCAGATTTGAGCAAAGCAATTTTTTCAATTCCATCTGTTAAAGGAATTGAATTTGGTTCAGGGTTTAGAGGTTCAAAACTTCATGGTTCTGAAAACAATGACCTGTATACTATTAAAAAAGGAAAGATAATAACAAAAACAAACAATTCTGGAGGAATTCTTGGAGGCATTTCTAATGGAATGCCAATTACTATGAGAATTGCTTTCAAGCCAGCATCATCAATTGCACAAAAGCAAAGCACAGTAGATATTAAGACCAAAAAAATAACAACGCTTCAAGTTAAAGGAAGACATGACCCATGTGTTGTGCCTAGAGCACCACCTGTAGTAGACTCACTGGTAGCATTAACCTTAGCAGATCATGCGCTCCTCTCAGGAGCAATTAAGCCTGTTTTGTGAGAAAATGTCTGATATCAATGAACTTCGAAATAGGATGGATGAAGTTACTCTAGAGATGATAAAGCTACTAAAAACAAGAACAGAAATTGCAAAAGAGATTGGAGAAGTCAAAAAGAATACTGGAAAGGAAGTCACTGATGAATTACGAGAAGATAATTTACGTGGAAAAGTAATCGCACTATGCAAAGATATAGGATTTGATGAAACAATTGCAACAAAATATTTGAATTTTCTCTTAAACGAATCAGTAAAAGTTCAATCAATGAATAAACAGACACACCTTTCTATTTTTTTAAAAGCAAAATCACTTGAGCAACAAGGAAAGAAGATTATTCATATGGAAGTAGGAGAGCCTGACTTTTTACCACCATCTATTGTTAAAAAAGCATTAGAAGAAGTATTTGATAAAAAATTTCTGAAGTATGGTCAAGCAAAAGGAATGCCAGTATTTAGAGAAGCACTTGCAAAATATATCTCTGATAAATTCAACACAAATGTTACACAGGATAACATTATAGTTAGTCCGGGTGCAAGATTTTCAATTTTCACTGCAATAACTACACTACTTAATCCAGGAGATGAAATAATTGTAATAGAACCTGCATGGCCTGCATACAAAGACTGTGCACTAAATGCAGGAATCAAAGTTAGAACCATTAATACAACTCTAGAAGAAAAATGGGAGCCATCTTTGGAGCAAATTGAAAATACAATTAATTCAAACACAAAAATGATTGTGCTGAACTATCCAAATAATCCTACAGGAAAGATTCTTCCTGAAAAATTACAAGATGATATAATTGACTTGGCTAGAAAAAATAATCTTTATGTGTTGAGCGATGAGATCTATTCACAATATGCAAAAAGTAGTTGGAAAAGCATTCTAAGATACAGTTATGAAAAAAGCATTGTTACTCAATCATTCTCAAAATCCCATGCCATGACAGGATTTAGAATTGGATATGGTATAGCAGACACAGAAATTATCGAAAAAATGGGAAAATTGCAGGCATTGTGCCTAACAAATGTATCAGAACCCATACAATATGTAGCAATGAAAGCACTTGAAGCAGATACTTCCAATAATACTAATACAGTTCAAAGCAGACTAGATGTGTTGGTACAAAAAGCAAAAGAGATGGGATTAGATTTTGTTATTCCAGATGGTGCCATGTATCTTTTTGCTAGAGTTAACCAAGATGGATTTGACGGTGTTCAATTTGCTAACAGTGCACTTGAGAAGGGTTTAGCAGTAGCACCAGGTGAAGGATTTGGAAATTACAAAAATTTCATTAGGATTTCTGCATGTCAAGATGAGAAAATATTAAGTGACGGAATGAATATACTGAGTCATATTATGAGAGAGGAACAATGAAGAAAAAACTCACAGTTATTGGTGCCGGAGGTCAAATGGGACAATGGTGCCTAAAATATTTTGCAAGTAAAAATTTTGAAGTTACAGGTTATGATTCAGAAAATAAATTTTCAGGAAAAGACATTATAGAGGCAAGTTCTTTAGTTGGAGGAATTCTAAAGGCAGATTACGTTGTTTTGTGTACTCCTACAAGAAAAACACCCGAGATTATCAGATTAATCGCAAAAGAAATGAAGAGAGGTACATATCTTATTGATATTTCATCTGAAAAATCCAAAGTTGCAGGATCATTAGCAAAGATGCCATCTAAGATTAATCCAATTTGTATTCATCCAATGTTTGGTCCAGGAATAAAAACGATCAAAGGTCAAAACATTATTTCAGTTCCAATCAAGGATGCAAAAACAGAGTTGTCTGTTGCAAAATCATTATTTGAAGGAGCAAACTTTGTTACAATTGATGCAGTTGAACATGACAAAAAGATTGCAGTGATTTTAGGATTGACTCATATGGTGAATCTTGTTTTTGCAAAAATTATCTCAAAAGATGAAAAGATGAACTTGACAGAAAAAATGTCTGGAACCACTTTTAGAGTGCAAAAGATATTAGCAGAAAGCATAATGACCGAGTCTCCAGAACTGATTGAAACCATTATTTCAAACCCAGAGATTCGAAGATTTGCGGAAGAACTGTGGAAGGATGTTGGAAGATTACTTACTGCTGTTCAAGAATCAAAGATAGAAGAAGTAATCATCTACATCAAAGAGGTTCAAGAGAAACTCGCTAAGCATACCGACACCAATGAATCCTACAAGAAACTGACAAGAATGGTTAAGGCCGTTGAAAAATAACGCAAATGCGTTCAACTAAGATAGTTACATCTTTCATTAAGGATAATGAGAAATTATTGATTTTAAAAAGAAGTGATAAAGTAAAATCAATGAAAGGATTGTGGGCAGGAATTAGTGGAATCATAGAAAAAAATGAAGAGCCTCTAAAAAGGGCAAAAATTGAGATTTTTGAAGAAGTTGGAATAACAGAAGACAAGATTACACTCGTTAGATCTGCGGAAGAAATGAGCATTAATTCTCCTCAATATAAAAATCATGAGTGGAAGATATTTCCATTTTTGTTTGAAGCGAAAAATCCAATAATTAAACTAAATTGGGAAAATTCTGAATTTAAGTGGATAAATGTAGAAGAATTGAAAAATTATGAAACAGTTCCTAGTCTTCAAAAAGTATTATTCAATCTGGTGTAAATTTGGATTTTCTTTTTCATATTTTTTTTGTTGTGGTAACATCATATAGACACAAGCACCGCCACACATAGTACAAGGAACATTATTTCCAGGATGTTGGCCAGTTCGACTATGAATTTTAGCTGCTTCCTCAGGATCGATAGATAATGCAAGTTGTTTTTCCCAATCCAAAGTACGTCTAGCTTCAGTCATTGCCATATCCCATTTGATTACCTTGTCACGAATTTTCACAAGATCTCCAGCATGAGCTGCGATTCTATATGCGATCAGTCCTGCTTTTACTTCATCTACATTTGGCAAAGCTAGATGTTCAGAAGGAGTAAGATAACACAGAAGATCAACACCCTCACTTGCAGATACTGCAGCTCCAATGGCACTTGCAATGTGATCATGTCCAGATGCAATATCAGTTACCAAAGGACCAAGAACATAGTATGGAACATCGCCAATTAGAGATTTTGCCAGTCTAACATTTGCAGCAACCTCATTTAGTGGAACATGTCCTGGACCTTCAACCATCACTTGAATGTCTTGTTCATGTGCACGTTTTGTTAATTGAGATATATTGATCATTTCTTGAACTTGTAATTCATCATGAGAATCCAAAATTGAGCCAGGTCTAAGTGCATCTCCAAGGCTAAATGTTACATCATATTTTTTGGCAATTTCAATAAGATAGTCATAATGAGTCACGTATGGGTTTTCTTTGTCATGTTTTAACATCCATGCCGCAGTAATAGTTCCCCCTTTACTTACAACACCACCATATCTCTGAACTTTTAGGATTCTTTTTGCAATATCTTTTGTAATCCCGCAATGAATTGTGACATAATCAACTCCATCTTTTACATTACTTTCAAACGCATTTAGATAATCATCTTCAGTTAGGTTCAAAGGATTTTTGTGAACTTCAACACCATAATTATAGGCTTCATAAATTGGAACAGTTCCAAAAGTTATTGGAGTAACATCTAGAAGAGTCTGTCTTATTTTTTTAACATCACCACCATCACTTAGATCCATCAATGTATCTGCATGGTATTTCACTGCAATCTTGGCTTTCTCAATTTCTTCTTCCAAGTTTACATTTAGAGTTGAGGTTCCAATGTTGACATTTACTTTAGTTTTAAGGCCTTTGCCAATTCCAACATTATGAATTTTTTGTGGGCGGATATTATTACTTGGAATTATTATAGAACCACGTGCAATTTTTGGAATTAACCAATCAAGTGAAACATCTTCATCTTTTGCTACTTGTTTCATTTCATCAGTAGCAACACCACGTCGTGCAGAAGTCATTTGAGTTGCCATAGAATAATCGATGTGTTTGTATGATTTAAACAATCAAAAAAATTACAAAAATATTGATCGCTTATGATTTTTTAAGGTTATATTAAGAAAAGGGATCGATCTTATATGTCAGAATCACCATACTATACCATTATGAGGACTATCAGAGAATGCAAACATTGTGGTAGGGAGTTTTACAGTATGAAAGAGGAATTTTGTTCTTTTGACTGTGTAACTGAAGTGTCAACATAATAATCTAAATTAATTTAGATGTAATTCTTTTTCAAAGTATAGTTTTTGAGATTTGATTTTAGATATTTTATCTATAATTGGCGTTATAATACGCTCAGAATCAGAGGAATTTACAAAATTTTGTTTAATCTCACTAACTCTGTGTGTCAATTCAATTTCAGCTAAAACTAATGAAATGTAATTTCGAAGTTTTTGATTTTCAGATTTTAGAGATTCTATTTCAGACATGTTCTCATCTAGGAGGACTCCAACTCTCTTCAACACTATTGTCAACTTTATTAGAAATAAGATATTGCTTTCCACATTTGAAACATTGCCATAGGAATTTTCCATCCCTCTTTGTTTGATATTGCATTGGCAACAAACAAGTTATGCATCGTAATTCATCAGGGGGAGAATCATCCACCATAGGAATTTTAGTCATGGTATAAAGTGATTCATTGAAGTATAAAATAGATATCAAGAACCATAATTATAGATATAAAAAAATCTGGGCTTGAAGGAAAAATAGATTAGTGCTAAGAATAAAAAAATGTTATGAATTTACTTTCAATAGGAGGTTCTGATCCTTCATCGGGTGCAGGTATTCAAAGTGATATCAAAGCTTTTTCATCATTTAATGCACACTGTTTAACTGTAATCACTACAATTACTAGCCAAAATACTTCAAGCTTTGGGATGGTTGAACCTGTATCACAAAAAATTCTAAAAGATCAATTAGAATCGGTGATATCGGATTTTAAAATTGATGGAATAAAAATTGGAATGGTATACAATTCTCAAATTATCAAAGTACTATATCATCAATTAAAGAAATTAAAAGTTCCAATAGTTATTGATCCTGTACTTAAATCAACTACAGGTGGATCATTAATTAAAAGTTCAGCCATCAAAGATTTTCAAAAATTTATGATTCCTCTTGCGACAGTAATTACACCAAACAAATTTGAGGCTGAAATTCTATCAAAAACTAAGATTAATGCAAAAAATACGCCTAAAAAAGCTGCGAAAATAATTCAAAAAATGGGTGCAAAAAACATTGTAATTACAGGAATTGAAACAAAAAATAATCAGATATCAGATTTTGTGCTAGAGAAAAACAACAACTATTTTATTTCTGGAGAAAAAATTTCTAAAATTAATCATGGTAGTGGATGCAATTATTCTGCAGCCATAATTTTTGCACTTGCAAAAAATAAAAACATAAGAGAATCAGTAAGGTTTGCCAAACAATTTACCTACAATTCAATAAAAAACGCAAAAAATTTAGGAAGAGGGATTGCAATTACGTATGTTCAAGAACATGACAAAATCAATGTAGAATTATCAGATGCAATTAACCAATTTGTAGAAATCAAAAATATCTATAAAAATATTCCAGAATGTCAAACAAATTTTGTATATTCTAAACAAAAACCCAAGTCAACAAAAGACATTCTAGGCATTTCTGGCAGAATTGTCAAAGCTGGAAAACAGGTTATGATCGCTGGTAATTTGACATACGGAGGTTCAAAACATGTTGCTACAGCATTGCTAATAATGAATAAGAAATACCCACAAATTTGCTCTGCAATAAATCTAAAATATCAAAACGTAACCATATCAAAAATAAAAAAATCAAAATTAATAGTTTCTAGTTACGATAGAAGTCGAGAACCTAAAAATGTAAAATTGAAAAGTTCTACTATAGAATGGGGAATAAAAAGTGCAATCAAAAACTCAAAGAAAGTATCGGATGTGATTTATCACAAAGGAAGTTTTGGAAAAGAACCTATGATTATTGTTTTTGGGGAAAATCCAAATAATGTTTTGAAAAAAATTTTAAAAATTATTTGATATGAGTTTGCTCAAAATCCGTCCTTGAACATAAATAGTCACATCTCAAATAGCATTTGTGAAAGCAGTTATTCTTGCTGGCGGATTAGGAACAAGACTTCAACCGTACACAACATTTCTTCCAAAACCTATGTTACCATTAGGTGAAAAACCAATTTTGGAGCATCTGATTGACTGGACAAGGAAAAATGGTGTCAAGTCAATCGTTTTGTGTGTTAGTTATCTTAGAAAAACTATTGAAGATTATTTTGAAGAAGGTAATAAATTTGGAGTTAACATTGAATATGCAACTTCAAATAAACCACTAGCTACTGCAGGTCAGCTCAAAACTGCTGAAGGCTTGATAGAAGATACTTTTGTTTGCATATATGGCGATTCAATTTTTGATTTTAGTCTTAGGAATATGATAAAACAGCACATCAAGAAAAAGGCATTCGTTACAATGAGTCTAAATCAGTACAAAACTAACTTACCTTATGGTGTAATTGAAACTTCCAAAACTGGAAAGGTCTTAAGATGGAATGAAAAACCAGAGATTAAAGCTAATGTAAACATGGGATGCTATGTAATGGAACCTAAAGTTTTGGAGTTTATTCCAAAAAACAAGCCATATGGAATGGATGATGTTATAAAAAAAGCCATGAATAGAAAAAAATTAGTAAGTAGTTTCATAACAAAGAGTGGATTTACAGATATTGGCAATAAATCATCTTACAAAAAAGCATATCAAGACTATCTTCAAAAACTTGGAAAGAACTGAAAATAAAAATGAGTGACCCAATAATCAGAGAATTAAGAAAAGAAGACCTCTGGAATGGATTTCTAACAACACTCGATTCATTAAGACAGGCAAGCGATATTGACCAAAATAAAGCCGAAGAGATTTTTGAAAAAATTAATTCAAACCCAGATCATGTAATAGTAGTTGCTGAATTAGATGGAAAAATAGTGGGATCTACAACACTTTTGATAGAGACAAAATTCATTCACGGGGGAGGATTAGTAGGTCATATTGAAGATGTTGTGGTGGACAAGAACTTTCAAGGACAGAAAATTGGTGAAAAAATTATGAAATACCTTCTTGAATTTGCAAAAAATCGAGGTTGCTACAAGACAATTTTAGATTGCACAGATGATGTAAAACCATTTTATGAAAAACTTGGGTTTAAGCATATTGCAAATGAATTAAGATGTGACCACATCTAGAAATACTCTTTTTTAGGTCGTCTCTTTTTTAGTTTGGTCAAGTAAGCCCCAACACCCATAACAAGAAAAGACAGTATCATAAACAAAATTGGCAAATACTTTACTGAATCTGTAATGTAATAATCATCAATCTTATCTAACATGGAATAACTAGCAAACATTCCTACAAACAAAATTACTCCACCTGCAACAATCAGTCTACCAATTAGTTTTGAACCATAATGTTTTGACATGATGTAGGCAACTCCAGCTAAAATTCCAGCAGGTGCAACACCAATAGAAATGAATTGAAGTATTTTTGCATCTGCTGAAAATGCTCTCAAAAATCCATCGTCTTCAGGAATATTGATCATGAAGTTGTAAACTGAAATTATTTCTCCCGAAAACATTGCAAATAAACAAACACTGAGAATTGCAAGCCATGTCTCAGTTGCCATAATTCTTACAAATTTTAGTTGATAAATAAACCATTCAGAAAATCAGGTAATTCCAACTAGGTTAGCTAACTCTTTTCTGCATGCTGCGCCAAGTTTTTCTGCAGCTTGTTCAGGAGAAACATCATTTAAGAAAATTCCATATCCACGTTCTAATCCAGACCAAGGTTTGGTGATTGGGTATATTTCAATATGCCAATGAATCTGTCTACTATTTTTCTTTTCAGGAGAAAGATGAAATACCAAATTATATGAGACATTTTTAATGGTTTTTGAAAGGCCACCCAAAGTTGACCTTAGAATTAATGACAAATCATTGATTTCTTTTTGAGTAATTTTTGAGAAACTAGTGGTATGTTTTTTGGGAGAAACCCAAAATTCGTATGGGTAAGAGGGAGACCATGGACAAAATGCAATAAATCCTTCTGTTTGAAGAACCTGTCTTGGACCAGCAGTCTCCTTATTTATGACCTGGCACATTGGACAAACACCTTTTTCATTTAGAATTTTATGTGAAGCTTCTACTTCCTCTTCAATTATTGGTGGAATTGTGGAAAAGGTCACAAGATGAAGGTGAGGATGAGGATTAGTATTACCAGCTAGTTCACCATGATCAGCATAAATTGAGACATAAGTTACCCCTTTTTGAGTATAAAGCCATCTCACTCTATCTTGAACAACAACGAGAACATTTGACCATTGTTCAAGATCAATTGTTGCAAAGGTGTCTTTTTTATTTGGTGTTGCAACTACAATGTAATGATAACCATATGCAGGTTCACTATAGAAAGGTCTCTCACTGTAAGAGTTTTCAGTTTCTATTGAAACAATTGGGTTTTTACTTTCAAAAACTCTAATTGACCAATTCTTTACACATTCATCCTCATTGTCTTGAAGACGTTGTAACATTCCCTCTTTTGCAACAAGAGATAAAACAGAAGGATTTGTCATGGATTCGTTACCAGGAGCATAAGGAAATTTAGCCGGATCAATAACCTTATCATCTTTTTTTGTAACAATCATGAAGCGCTCAGAAACATAACCCTTACGCACATCTCCCATATTTTTATTGAAAGTAAATAGATGTTAAAACGTTTACTAAAATCTAAATAAATTTAAAATAAAAAAATTTGTAATAGAATTTTCATAAAATTAGGTAAATCATAGTTTCATCAAAAATGTGTGTTCTAATTTGATCGTGTATAACGATGCAAGCTTTAAAGGAAAGCATCAGAACTTGAATGAATAGGGAATATTATGGATAATTCTAGTGTTCATATGATTTACGTTCTTTTAGATGGAGTTGGAGATCTTCCACATCCAGATTTAGATGGAAAGACGCCACTAGAGGCTGCAAATACACCAACTTTAGACAAAATTGCCAGTAATGGATCAATAGGAGAGGTAATTTCTGTTGGAAAAGGAATAGCGCCTGAATCAGACATTGCTGTTTTCAATATGTTAGGTTACAAATTCAATTACACAGATTATGTTGGTAGGGGAGTAATAGAAGGAATAGGAATTGGGATTGACTTTAAGGATGGAGATTTAGCATTAAGAGGAAATTATTCTACATTAAATGAAGAAGGAATAATCATAGATAGAAGAGCTGGAAGACAAATTGAGAAAGAAGATGCAGATGGAGTAGCAAAAGAAATTGAAGAAAAGATCAAATTTTCACATCCTGATACGTCAGTTGTAGTTTCTCCAACAATAGGACATAGAGTAACTGTTAGAATTAGAGTAGACTCTAGAAAACTATCTTCAAAAATTACCAATACAGATCCAGCATATAGCAATATTGGCGGCATGGGAGTAGCAAAAGCTGTTGGAGATTTCTTAAAAATTGAAAAATGTTTACCATTAGAAGAAACTGAAGATTCTAAATTTACTGCAAATCTTGTAAATGAGTTTTCAGAACAATCAATCAATATTTTGAAAGAGAGTAAAATTAACAAGAAACGACAAGAACAAAATAAAAAACAACTCAGTTGTATTTTACTTAGAGATGCAGGCAACAAATATCCAGATGTGATCCCAATTAATGAAAAATATACTATGAAATTTTCATGCATAGTTGACATGCCAGTTGAGCTTGGAATTTCTGAAGTTCTTAAGATGAAAACATTTGAAGCAGGGGGATTAACAGACTATGAAGAAAAAGCAAGAGTTGCTGCAAAGGCAATGGAGACTCAAAATGCAATATACGTTCATCTCAAGGGACCAGATGAGTTTGGTCACGATGGAGATGCAATTGGTAAGATGAAAAACATAGAAGAAATTGATCAGAGATTCTTCAAAACTCTTGTTGAAAACATTGATTCAAGTAAAGTTGCAATTATCATTTCAGCTGATCATTCAACGCCATGTATTTACAAAGGACATAGTGATGATCATGTTCCAATTTTAGTTTCAGGGGATTTTATAAAAAATGATGGAACAACAAGAATGACTGAAGAACAAGCTAAGAAAGGAAGTATTGGTTTGCTTCAAGGTGCTGAAGTGGTTTCAAAATCTCTAGAATTAATTAAATCTCAAACATAGTCAAGTTATTTGCTTGTTGCATTTCAACTGCTTTATTTCTAATTCTATCTACATCTATTGAATGATACATGGATGGAGAAGTACCTAATTTTTCTAAAACTCGACTAAGCATTCCAATTCCTATACTGAGCTCATCTTCTTGAGCATGAGCAAATGCAACTGCAAATAAAAGAATTCCTTGAATAATTTCTTTTTCTCGTCCAAAAGACTTTTTCCAAGAACCTTCAAATGCCTCATGACATTCCCAAAATCTTTCATTGTTAAAGTAGAAAATTCCATCTTTGATACCTTGTTCTTTATCGATCTCTTCTTCGAAGACGTGTCGGATATTATCTAAAGGTCCAATTGGAGATAGTTTTTCAACAATTTCATCAAGATCCTCTTTTTCAATTCCTACGTCGAACTCTACAAATTTTGTAGCAATTCTGCAAACTCTTACAGACGCATTCATGTCAGATGTAAGATCTCTAGCCTTGTTAACTATCTCACGGGAATGTTCAGGACCATAGCCTTTATTTTTAAAATGTAGCATATAGCGTTCCATGATGTTAGTTTGCAGGAATTCTTTAATTTCTTTTCTAATTACAATCAAGGTTTATATGAAATATCCTAAGGATTTTGGGTACATGTCCATTATTGAGACTATCACAGACGTAGATAATACCTTCCTATCAAGAAGAGAGATAACATGTAATTTTGCAGGATTAGGTGGCAAACTCAAAAAACTTGAAGCATTGGATATGATTACTAAGGAATTCAAATTAGAGGGTAAGGTTGTAATTCCAATGGGATTAAAAACTCAGGTAGGAAAACCAACAATTACAGGAACTTTCTATGTTTATGATGATGAAGAATTAGCAAAAAAGCACGTCGACCCAACAATTTTCTCAAGATTAGAAAAAACAAAAACAAAATTAGCAGAAGCTGAAGCAGTAACAGATGAGAAACCTGCTGAAGAATCACCAGCTAAAGAAGAAGAAGTAAAAGCAGATGAGAAACCTGCTGAAGAATCACCAGCTAAAGAAGAAGAAGTAAAAGCAGATGAGAAACCTGCTGAAGAATCTAAAGAGGATAAATCCGAATAATGGCAGGTAAAAAAGGCTCAAGTCCAAATGTTTACAAGTATTTCAAAATAGATGGAGACAAAATATCAAGAATTAGAAAGATTTGTTCAAGATGTGGAAAAGGCGTATTTATGTCAGAACACAAAGATAGGCACACATGTGGAAAGTGTGGACTGACAGAATTTAAGTAACTAAAAAATTATTTAATTTTAATACAATTTTTTTTTACGAATTTTAGAACTTTTTTCTTCTAGTTGTTTAATTTTTGAAACAAACGCAGGAACTAATTTAATTTTAGAAAGAGATTCTATAGATAATTTTACAGTATTAGTATCCAAAGAGATGTTAGATTTTGGAAGATCTTTGTCAGCCCAAAACTTCATGACCTTGTCTTCAAGTTTAAAATCACGAAAACCGGCAGGGAATTTTTTTGTAATATGATCTAATAAAGAACGATCTTTAAAGACAACTCTAGGTTCAAACAGTCTGGTTTCATCACTGTAAACATTTTCAAATAAATTTCCAGAAATTTCGTCTGAAAGTAATTCCATCTTTGAAATTTTTCTCATTAATTCCAGAAAATGTAGAAATTCGTGTGCCAAAATTGCATGAATTGTTCCTTTGAGCCCATAAGCAACAAGGGGTGCAGAAATCTGGATTACAACCTGAAATTTTTCTTCAAACATCACAGGAATTGTTCTTGCAAACAAGATTCCAAACTCATAAGAATTTGGGTTGGGGGATGATATTACAAGAGAAGGTTCTACATAAGCAGTGGGAAATTTAATTCCTGAGGCTTTTTCAATTCTATTTATTCCTGCAACAGTAATAGGAAATCGTTCTATTGTAAGATCATATACATCATCAGGAATAATTCCTTTGGTGTGTGCTTCTTTAAAACGTACTAATGGATCCAATGTTCCTACTCGACAATTTTGTATCTAAAAAGGTTGATTTAGTTAAGATCTAGGTTTTCCAGATTTTGCTTTCTTTTTTCTACGTCTATCAGCCGTTTGATCAGCATGTCTTTTGTGTTTATTTTTTTTTCTTATTGGCATGTTTTTTTACGATTTCAGTGCTAGATAATTGTTATCATTATACTTGGATATCAAGAAAATCAAATTGTTGGCATATACACGATGTATTAAGAATTTGAGAAATTCCAGGGGAGACATCATCACTATTTACAAATCTCTTTACAGGAAATCCCCCTTCAGCTATGATAAACAAGGTAAAGGCATTACTAGAATTCTTTTTGTATTTTACAGAGAAAATTTTCTTTTCAGAACGTTTTCCAGATTTTTCATAAACTACTAGAGGATGTTTTCGGAGATCTTTTAATTTTTTCAGATTTTTTGAATCAATTTTGCCTTCAGTGGAAATTTTCAGTTCTATTGATGATTTGAATTTAAGAGGATTTTTGGGAGATTCAGGGACAATTTTGAGATTGGTGATTTTGAGAAAATCAAATGTCACAAAAGTCAGTTTCGAATTTCTTTTAAGAGGATTTTTAATTTTAACAAAAAATGGTCTGCCAGTACCTAAAACCAGACTAGATTTGTCTTCACCACCAATCCATGTAAATTTAGCAGTAGAACCACCAAATTTTTTAAAAAGGAATTGAGAAATTATTCCTTCAATACTATCAAATTCAGAGATTCCATGAAAATTGCAAGTTCTACATCCTTTCCCAGAACAATTTTCACAAGACTTTTGCTTTTGTGAAATTCCTCTTAAGGTTTTGATATATCTTCCAGAAAGAAATATTGATTTTGAACGTATTTGACAAGATTCATCTTTCAGGTTTATTGTAAAAGTTACATCTGGATCCAGAAAATCAACAGTTTTTTTTGTTTTTCTAGAAAATAATTTTCTTAATTCTTTGGAGATGTCAGTCTTCACGCTATCAATTCCTTTTAGTTTGTATTTTGAACGAATGTAATCATCCCTATCAATGATAGAAGGTTTGATCATAGCCCCCACACTAAATGATGAAAAAGAATAATTTGACGAGGCATCAAGCATCAATTTCAAAAAATGATTTAGATTATCAAATAGATTTTTACAGACATAACACTTTTGAACAGAATTTGTATTTTTTCCAAGTTTTTTGCCAAGAAGTTTGTTTGATGAAAGATGTAATTGTTTTGAGAATAATCTACCTAAACAGTTGTCACACAATTCATATTTTTTTAGGATTTGATTTGCAACAGGAATGATTTTTTGATAATCAGACATGTTAGAAGAAAGTGTTGTTTGTAAAATTATCCTAATCCCATTTTTCTAAGTGTGCCTTGCATTTGGCGTCCTTTCGAAGATTTCATCATATTCTTGGAGTTTTTGTAATTTTTGATAAGTTCTTTAACTTCACCTTCTGGCCATCCAGAGCCGCGAGCGATTCGTTTGATTCTTGATGAGTTAAGCAAGTCCAGGGGATTGGCTTTT
>Ga0208879_1001341_pt1 | contig 23420 bp, 25 predicted proteins | sample Knorr_S15_td_Bot_FD_185605 | JGI IMG/M metagenome (GOLD analysis project Ga0208879, IMG submission 185605) | Marine microbial communities from Southern Atlantic Ocean transect - Knorr_S15_td_Bottom_ad_5009_LV_A (SPAdes) (version 2) | ecosystem: Environmental > Aquatic > Marine > Oceanic | place...
GGAAACGACGAGCGCACTCCCGTCGCCGGCGTCGCCAACTTCGTGGAGTTCTTGTACAAGACCGTGCTGGAGGTGTCGGGCCGATGACAAGCCTTGCTCGACACCCCCACCGCGCCGCGTTGCTCGAATCGAGTGCCTTCGTACTCGCCCTGCTGGTGTTGGCGGGGTGCGATGGCCCGCCGGCCTCTTACGATGCTGCGTCCGTGTTCGATGGCACGGGCGGCCGCTGGGTCGACCTCACGCATCCGTTCTCGGAGTCGACCATCTACTGGCCCACCGATACCGCCGGCTTCCAGCTCGAACAGCTGTCGTACGGGGTGGTGGAGGGTGGTTGGTTCTACGCTTCGAACGCGTTCTCCTCGGTGGAACATGGGGGTACCCACCTCGATGCCCCAATCCACTTCGCGGAGGGTCGGTTGGCCGTGGACCAGATTCCCCTCTCCGGGTTGATCGGCCCGGCGGCGGTGGTGGACGTGTCCGAGCGCGCTACGCCGGACTACTTGCTCACCATCGAGGATCTGACGGGTTGGGAGAGCGAGCACGGCCCGTTGCCGGAAGGAGGGATCCTACTGGTGCGCACCGGTTGGGCGTCACGGTGGGGTGATCGCACGGCCTACCTCGGAACCGATCTGGTCGGTCCTGAGGCGGTGCCGGAGCTACACTTCCCTGGCATCGGGCCGGAGGCGGCCTCGTGGTTGGTCGACAACCGTGGCATCGTGGCGGTCGGCATCGACACGCCGAGCATCGACCACGGGCAGTCGGCCGACTTCCGCACGCACGTGATCCTCTATGCGGAGAACATCTCCGGCTTAGAGAACGTGGCGAACCTGGACCTGTTGCCCGCGTCGGGCAGCTACGCGGTCGCATTGCCGATGAAGATCGAGGGCGGGAGCGGAGGCCCTCTTCGCATCGTGGCATTCGTGCCCAGGGATGGGTCCTGACATCCATCTCCACCGTCGTGACTAAGCTGCCTTAGTAAGGCTATAGCCTCGGCCGACCGAGTCTTGCCTGTGCAGCGGGGGGATATCCTCCCGCATGGAGAGTTCACAGGGCAGGAGGAAGGAACGGTGCGCGCGACAATCAAAGTCCTCACCGGAGGCATCTTCACGAGATCGAACGCCATCCTCGCCGCGGTCGTCGTGAGCGGCGTTTGTACGGCGAACCGGACGGAGGCCCAGCAGGTCTTTCTTCACGGTTTCGCCACCCAGGCATACGGACAGACCACTGACTATGCGCAGGCCGGTCTGGCCGGGAATGGCACCGCGGACATGCGGGCCGCCGCGCTCCAGGGTCGGATTACGTTCTTTTCGACGGGCACGCAATTCGTGGTGCAGGGTGCGCACCGCCGCGTCGGCGGAAGTCCTCTCGCGACGGTAATCGACGATGTAGACTCGACTGGGCGTTCGCCGAGCAGCGCATCGGGAGCTTTTCGGCGCGCGTGGGTCGCATTCCGATTCCGAAGGGGCACGTGAACGAGATGCGAGACGTCGGGACGTTGCTTCCGTTCTACATGGCGTCCAAGGCGTTCTACACAGACGGAGTCGAGACCGTGGACGGCTTCACGGGGCGGTTCTCTCAGACACTGGGCTCGGTCGACTTCGAGGCTCAGGCCTTCACGGGGGAGATTCCCATCGTGGTCTCGATCTCGGGCCAGAGCGGCCCTCAGGTGGTCGACCTGGACGGAAAGGGTGCATACGGGGGGCAACTGACCTTCGGACTCCCGCTCCGGGGGGCGAAGATTCTCGGCGGCTTCTTCGACACCGAGATCCAGCTCGGCGCGGGCGACCAGATCGGTTGGGACCACCGGTGGGTCAGCGCCGAGTACCAGGCCGACGACTACTACGGCCGCGCTGAAAAGGCATGGAGCTTCGTCGAGTCGTACCAAAACATCCGCATGTTCTATGTGGAGGCTGGCACGCGGGTCTGGGATCGCGTTTGGATCAACGGTCAGTACGAGAGCAGCAAAGCTGAGATCCTCGCGCCGCCGATCGCCGGCCACGAGTACCAGCCGGTCAAGGACTGGGCGATTGGCGTGTCGTACCGAGTCAACTCGACGCTCGTGCTCAAAGGCGAGCAGCACTTCTCGAACGGTACGCACTAGACCCCCTCGTGAACATCATGGGCGCGGCTCCAGCCAATCGATACTTCCTACTCAGCATGGCCGCGGCCTTCTAGAAACCCGGAGAAGCAATCATGAAGCGTATCGTTTTCGGACTCCTGGCGGCGGCTGTGCTCTGCGGCACGAACGACGCCAAGGCCCAGGAGTACCAGATCGTGGTCAATGCGGGCACGAGCATCTCGGAGATGTCGAAGGACGAACTCTCCAAGATCTTTCAGAAGAAGGCGCGCAAGCTGCCTTCGGGGGAGAACGCCATGCCCGTCGACCAGGAGAAGGACGCCCTGGTCCGCGAGGCGTTCTCCAACGCAATCCTCGGTCGGTCCCCAAGCCAGATGGAGTCCTTCTGGCAGCAACAGATCTTTTGGGGCAAGGACGTTCCGCCAGCGAAGAGAAAGTCCGACGCGAGGTGATCGAGTTCGTCAGCGCGAACCCCGGTGCCATCGGATACGTGTCGGCGAGCGCAAGCCTGGGCGACGGTGTAAAAGCCCTGGCGGTTTCCGAGTAGACCTCTCCCTCCCGGGGCGGGGGCTTCAACGTCCTCTCCCCCGGGGTCTGTTCATTCGATGACCAGACCGGCGTTCGCGGTCCGAGAGATACAAAATGTTTTCGCAGCCGAAGTTCGGGCAGAAGATCGCTTTGATGCCGGCCCTTGCAGGGCTCGGCGCCGTCGTGGTACTCGTCGTCGCACTGGCCCTCGGCGCCAGGAGCCAGGCGTCGTTGTCCGCGATCGAAGAGGGCTACTCGCCTTCTCTTGAGTCGAGCCGGACGCTCGAGCAGACCATGGCCTCGTTTCAGAGGTCGCTGCAGGACGCCGTGGCCGCGGGAGACACCGAGGCCGTCGTCGCGGCCGACTCACCCGCTGGACTCTTCCGGGCCGAACTCGTCACCCTCCGCACAAATCCGGTCGTCGATGACGCGGAGATCGACGAGCTGATGGCCGCGTTTCACAGCTACGCTGAACTCGCCAGTGCTACGTCGCGGCAGATGATCACGGGCCAGGGCAGGGGTGATCTCATGTCCAACCTGACACGCATGACTGGATCGTATTCGGCGCTCGGGGAGGCCCTTGCGACCCGCACTGAGCGCGATCGCGAGCGCATCGCACTCGCGTTCGCCGACGCGCGAGACTTACAGAGCACGAGTACTGGCGCCACGGTCATCATCCTCATGGTGGTGGTGGTCGCGTTGGCACTACTCTCGTTCTGGATCATCCGGAACGTGTTGGGCGCGCTCAAGGCGATCGGTGAGTCCGCGATCGAAATCGCGCAGGGCAAGATCGACCAGACGATCGATTACGAGAGCAGTGACAAGATCGGTGTGGTCGCCGACGCGTTCCGCGGCCTCATCGCCTACATCCAGAGCGTGGCAGAGACCGCCGACAACCTGGCCAGGGGCGATATATCGGTGAGGATTGAGCCACGGTCGGACCACGACGTGCTCTCTCGAAACATGGCTCGCGCGACGGCCACACTGCAGGCCGTCCTGGAAGAGGCTGGTGGGCTGATTTCCGCCGCCGAGTCCGGCCAGCTGCAGCGACGGGGCGACCCGGGCGCCTACGACGGAGCGTACGGTGAGCTCGTATTGGGCATGAATCAGATGCTGGACGCCCTCGGTGTACCGCTCACCGAGGCCTCTGCCGTGCTGGGTGGGATGGCCAGGGGCGACCATGACCACACTCATGCAGGGTGCGTACGAGGGCAGTTACGCTGAGCTGGAGCGGAACCGCAACGCGACAGTGCAAACGCTCGCCGACGCGCTCGGGCGCATCCAGGACGTCGCCTCTTCCGTGAGCGCGAGTTCGGGAGACCTCCACGGGATGAGCGACTTCATGGCGGGCACCGCCGAGGAAACGACGCGCGAGACGGAAGAGGTGTCCAAGGGCTCCGGACTCGCGTCGTCCAACGTCCAGATGGTCGCGAGCGCCGCCGAAGAGAGGGCGTCGAGCATCCAGCAAATCTCGACCCAGGTTTCTGAGGCGAGACGCGTGGCGGATCAGGCCGCCAACGAGGCCGAATCAACTGTCGACGTGATGGATCAGCTCGGCGCGGCGAGCGCGGCGAGCGACGAGGTCGTGAAGGTCATCACTTCGATCGCCGAGCAAACCAACCTGTTGGCGCTCAACGCAACCATCGAAGCGGCCCGCGCCGGGGAAGCGGGGAAGGGCTTCGCCGTCGTCGCCAGCGAAGTGAAACAACTGGCGAACGAGACAGGCAAGGCCACCGAGGACATCGCAGCCAAGATCCACGGAGTGCAACGGACGCCGTCGGAGGCCCTAGCCGGCATCCGGTCGATCTCCATGGTGATCCAGCAGATCAACCAAATCTCTCTTGCGGTCGCGGGTGCGGTCGAGCAACAGAGCGCGGCCGTCGCCGAGATCGCACGTAGCGCATCGGAAGCGAGCGCGGGCACGGATCAGGTGGCTCGCGGCATCGCGTCCGTGTCGAAGGCGGCGGCCGGCACTGCCGGGGGAGCCTGGCAGCTCAGGGGCTCCCCGGTCGAGTTGGCCGAGGTCGCAGGAGCGCTCGACGCGCTGGTCACCGAGTTCAAGCTCGAGTAGGAAAGAGAGGGGCTCGCCCAACTGCCAGGCGGCCTCACCGCACCGTCTTGCCAGCGCCGACCGTCGGACGCATGCTGCCCTCCTGGACCATGCCCCGGCTTCGCGACCGTATTCCGCTCTGAAGGATCGTGCATGCGCAGTCTCACGTCCCGCCCGCTCTTCGCTCTGTCGGCGCTCTTGGCGTTCGGCCCTGGCGCGCTGTCGGCGCAGGCGGATTCCCGCCTCGAGTCGCTCAAGGACGAGGTGCTCCAGATGGTCGAGGCCGATGCGAAGACGGTGCAAGAGATCGTCGACATGCTCTTCAGCTTCGGCGAATTGGGTATGCAGGAGTTCGAGACCCAGCGGTACCTGACCGGAATCCTCGAGCAACACGGCTTCGACATCGTGTTGGGCGTGGCGGGCATGCCCAGCGCGTGGACGGCGCGTTGGTCGAACGGCACGGGCGAGCCGGTCATCGCGCTCGGGTCCGACGTCGACGGGATCCCGCAGTCGAACCAGAAGCCAGGCGTCGCGTATCGCGATCCGATTCTGTCGATGGCTCCAGGACACGGCGAGGGCCACAACTCCGGCCAGGCGGTCAATATCGTCGCCGCTCTGAACGTGAAGGACCTCATGGAGCGCGAGAACATCGACGGCACGCTTCTGATCTGGCCGGGCATCGCCGAAGAGCAACTGGGATCCAAGGCCTTCTTCGTACGGGAGGGCGTGTTCGACGGGGTCGACGTGAACCTCTTCACGCACGTGTCGTCCAACTTTTCGATGACGTGGGGCCACACGAGCGGGAACGCGTTGGTCTCGGCCCAGTTCCGCTTCCGCGGCGAGACCGCGCACTCCGCAGGGTCTCCCTGGCGTGGTCGCTCGGCGCTCGACGCTGTGATGCTCATGGCGCAGGCCTGGGAGTACAAACGCGAGCATCTGCGCCCCCCCCGCAGCGTTCGCACTACATCATCGTCGAGGGTGGGGACCAGCCGAACGTCGTGCCGCAGCGGGCGACGATCTGGTTCTTTCTTCGGGAAGTCGATTACGAGCACGTGATGGAGATGTACGACGCGGCCAAGTTGATGGCGCAGGGCGCTGCGCTGATGACGGGGACCGAGATCGACACCATCATGACGGTCGGCTCCGCATGGAACCGGCACTTCAGCAAGCCGGTGGCCGAGGTCGCCCAGGTCAACATCGAACGGGTCGGCCTGCCCGAGTGGAGCGACGACGACATCGCGATGGCGAACGCGCTGCAGCGTGAAATGGGACAGACGCCTCGGGGGCTCGCGACACGGGTGCCCGGTCTGCGCGGGCCCATCGACCTCGACAGCTACGCGGGTGGCGGCTCTGACGACATCGGCGACGTGTCTTGGAACATGCCGACCGTGACCATGCGGTATCCGGCCAACATGCCGGGCGGGCCCCGGCCACAACTGGGCGAACGGGATCGCGATGGCCACCCCGGTGGCCCACAAAGGCTCGCTGGCGGGTGCCAAGGTGCAGGCGCTCACCCTCCTCGACCTCTTCTTGGATGGGCGGACCGTCGAAGCGGCGTGGGACTACTTCACGACCGAGCAGATAGTGGAGACGACGTACACGCCGTTCATCACGCCCGACGATCAGCCGGCGATCTAGATGAATGAGGATATCATGGCTCGGTGGCGGGATCAGATGCGCCCGTTCTACTACGATCCGTCGCGCTTCGATTCTTACCTGGAGCAGCTGGGCATCGAGTACTCGACGGTGCGAACACGTCCGATTTCACAGGACGCCGAACTCACGGGATCAGGGAGCAGATAGATGAGGTCAGACAATGGGTGGGGCGCCCTCGAACGCCGCGACTTTCTCAGGGCCGCCGCCGCTGCGGCCGCCGCCGGCATCTTCGACCCGGCTTCTCTCTCGGCTTCCGAGCCCGAGTTCGCCCAGGCGATCTCGAGGCTGCAACAGCAGGGTCCGCCTCCTGTGCCGCTCGGCCAGGGCGAACACCCCGCGCTCGTATTTCAGGCGTACCCGGGAGGCACAGGCTCCCTCATGGAGAAGCTGTGGCGTGAGCACGGTCCCGCGATGTTCGATCGCTCAGAGATCGCCATTCCGCGGTGGCCGGGCCCGGTTCCGACGAACGAAGAAGACATCGCCTTCCTGCCCGTGCATCGACTCTCCGCGCTGGTGCGGGACGGTCACATCTCCTCGGTCGATCTCACCGAGATCTATCTGGGCCGCCTAAAGCGCTACGACCCCGTGCTGTTGTGCGCCGTTTCGATCCTCGAAGATCGAGCGCAAGAGGAGGCCCAGCAGGCCGACGCAGACCTACGCCAGGGTAATTGGCACGGACCGTTGCACGGCATTCCCTACGGTGTGAAGGACTTGTTCTCCGTTTCGGGGGCGCCCACGACGTGGGGTTCCGCGGAGTTCCAGGATCAGGTACTCGACGAAGACGCCGAACTCGTAGTGCGGCTGCGCGATGCCGGTGCGGTGCTGATCGCCAAGCTCGCCACGGGCGAGTTCGCGCAGGGAGATCGTTGGTACCGCGGACGCACCAAGAACCCGTGGAACGTCGCGGAAGGCTCCAGCGGATCGTCCGCCGGCCCGGGTTCCGCGACCGCTGCAGCCTGTGTCGCGTTCGGTATTGGAACCGAAACGCGCGGCTCGATCGTGTCGCCGGCGCGACGCAACGGTCTGAGCGCGCTGCGTCCGACGTTCGGCCGCATAACGCGATACGGGGCCATGGTGCTCTCCTGGAGCATGGACAAGGCCGGGCCGATGTGTCGGTCCATCGAGGACTGCGCCTTGGTTTTCAACGCGCTGCAGGGCGCGAGCGAGAAGGATCCCGCCACCATCACGGCGCCGTTCGTTTTCGACCGAAGCGCGAACCTCGGCACCCTTCGCATTGGCTTCGACGAGGACGCTCCGGACTCGTTCCTGCGCACGCTTTCCGATCTCGGCGCCGATCTACGGGAGATGAACGAGTTGCCGCGCGCGAGAATGAACCAGCTCGGCCCCGAATCGGCGGCCGCGTTCGATTACCACATCGCGCCGGGTGGCGTGGAACCGGAACCAGTGCCAGAAGACCTGGACGCGGGTGAGCGGCGGCGTCGCGGTCGGTTCCGCAATGGACGGTCCATGACGGCGCTCGACTACATCAACGGACAACGTCGCAGGCTCATCCTCATGGAAGAGATGGCAGAGGCGATGGACGGCTTCGACATGTTCGTGAGCGGCTCTGGGGCCGTAGGTCTCACGAACGACACCGGCCACCCTGCAGCGATCGTACCGTACGGTTTCGGGGAGCGGAATCCCGACGCCGACGACCCGACGACGATGCCGCTCACTACGACGCTAGTAGGGGACCTTTTCGCGGACGACAAGATCCTCAATGTCGCTCACGCGTTCCAGGCGGCGACCGACTGGCACCTGCGCCGGCCCGACATGGACTTCTAGCTGGGTCGGCTCGGCAGGGAGCTGTACCACGGGCAACGCTCCCTTGCGCTGCCTGCGACGGCCGTGCAGGACCGCGCGGTGAAGGCCGATCGCTGTTGCTACGCCGACGCCGAGCACGAGGTGGGCCCAGGCGAGGATCTCGAGCGTCGGAGGTGACGTGATCACCTGGATCAGGTACCCACTGACCACGAGGGGGCCGGCGGCGTAGGAAGCGATCAGCCCGCTGCGCCGGCCCGTCGGCAGTCGGGACCTCAGGCTTCGCCATATGTGATGCGTAGCGATCAAGCCCACCGCGAAGAGCATCAGTGGTGCGCTCAGGATGTGCGCTTTCAACGCCCACGGCTCGAGGGGGTGGTTGATCACCGCCCAGGGGTCGTCGGACTCTAGGAATCTCTTCATGACGAAGTATGCGATTCCGCTCAGGACGGTGGCGATGGTGGACCCGTACAAGAACCAGCGGTGGAACCGGATCACGGCTGATGCGCCCCGAACGGATCGACTATGGCGTGCAGCGCCAGCACGCGGCGCGTGGCACGCGTGACCGCACCCGCGGTCAATGTGGCCCCGGTGATGTTTGCGATCTCCCCCTTGAGAGACAGTTCGTCGTTCAGCGCCCGCCCGAAGAACTGCTGAAGCCACCCGTTCGGCGCCCGGTACTCGGGTGGCTCCCGGAAGCTGACGGTTTCGATCCGAGTGACCCGCGCATCCGGGTCGAGCGCGATCATCAAGACCTGCGGCAGTGTGCGCACGCGACCCGCGTCGAAGTATGCGACGGCCGCGGGCTCACCCTCGCGAAGAGCCACGTAATAGGTTACCAGCATCGATTCCACGTCGACGTCGGGGCCGGCGAGCGCGGACGCCCGCGTCAGCTGCGCGTCGTCCAGAAACGCGGTGCGACGCTCCACCTGAGCACCCGGGAACGCCAGAGCGAGAGCCTCGTCCTGGGTCAGTGTCTGCGCGGGAATCGGGGCGGCCCAAGCGACCGCAGCGATCGAAAAGGCCGCCACCCGCTCGGGGTTCAGAACAGCCATCCCAGTGATCCGTTCAACTGATTCACACCGGTGTCCGCCGCCGTCGAATGGATCTGGTACCCGACTTTGAGGATCACTTGAGGTAACGGCTTCCACGCGGCACCGATCGACGTGATGGTGAGATCCGTCGCGGGATTCGCCGAGAACCCGGCGGCCACCCCACGCTGGGTATTGACCCTCTCGTACCGCACATAAGGAATGAGTTGGTGAGCTGATCGGGAGTCACGCAGCAAGTCGTAGCCGGCTTGCACGTACCAGCCCAGCATGTCCGTCCCGATACCTTCCGCTCCTTCCAGGCCGATGAGCGCGTTCATGTCCTCTACGTCGCCCACCTGCGCGCGCGACGAGCGCGCGAAGGTCCCAGCCGCGTCTCTTGTAGTCCAGGTGGGCGTCCCAGATGCGGACGGGGCCGCCTACGGATTTGGCGTCAAGCTCCCGACCTTGAGCCGTCTCTCCACGGTACACCGAGAGGCCGAGCAGCAACCCCGGTTGACCCGTATAGTCGAACCGGCCGGCGACGCTCATGTCCTCGGCGAGTGCCTTACCACCTTTTTGGCGACCGCCGCGAAGACCAGCGGAGCTGAACTTGGCCCCGTTGAACGAGTTCATCAGGTAGAGGCGCCATGAGAACCTCTCGTGGCCACCAAACAGTCCGATACCGTTCTCGCGCCAGGTCGTGGGGATGATGCGCTGCTCGGTCTCCGGGCGCTCGGTGCCGAGAAAGACTGGCGGCTCGTGCAGCTCGTTCACGAGCCCCAAGGGAGTGAGCAGCATCCCGCCGCGCACGCCGATGTGGTCGGTGAGCAGATAGTCGAGGTATGCGAACTCGAGGAAACTCTCCTTCGCATGCTCGATTTCGAGTTCCGAATTGAAGAGCAGGCGATCGTTGAACTTGTAGCCGACGTACAGGATCGCGCGCAAAGCGTCGAACCTGTCGCGCGCGCCCGACGCGGAACCGTCTTCCCGCTCGGCCGCGAAGTTCTCATAGAGGAATTCGCCGTAGCCACCGATGGAGACACCCTGATTCACGCGGTAGACCTTCGAGGCCGCGGGCCCGAGACCTTGCATCGAAGAATCGGCCGCCACCACATCGCGCCCGAGCTGCAGACGCTCGAGCTCGCGCGTGACCGCCTCGATCCTGCGCTCGAGCACCGCGAGTCTCAGAGAGTCGGTAGCCTGGGCCCCGAGTGGTGATGTAGTAGCGACTGCGACCAGCGCGGCGGTCAGCCCGAGCAGCGTGCGCAGGTGCACGAATTTCCTGTACTGCACAAACTCGCGTTTCACTGATGGCTTCCAGTTTGGGTCGTCGACGGCTGCGGTTCAGCTGCCGAGGTTCGTGGTGGATCGATCAACCAGCGCTGCATCCCTCGAGTCCAAGTAGCGGCCAGGGCCCCTGGCTCGGTCACGAGGAAGAGCGCGTCCAGCCCGGGCTGGCGCTCCGCCCAGGCCAGTCCGGCCAAAGGGCCCATGACGTACAGGGCGGTCGCGAAGGCATCGGCTTCCATGGGGTCGGCGGTGACGACGGTCACGCTTCCCCATGCCGGAGCGGGCCGCCCTGTGCGCGGGTCCAGGATGTGACCCCAGCGTGTGCCGTCGATCTCGACGAAACGTTCGGAGGTCCCACTCGTGGCGACGGAGACTCCGTAGACCTCGAGCCGAGCGACCGGGCGTTGTCGCCACGTGGGGTGCGCGACGTGCACGGACCAGGGACGACGCGCGCTGGCCTCGGCCCATAGTTGGCCGCCGAGGTCGATGAGTGCGCGGTCGATCTCGCGTGCTTCGAGTAGGCGGGCCACGGAACGCAGGGCGGCGCCCTTTCCGAAGCCGCCGGTGTCGATCCAGGCTTCTGGCGCGTGGCGCGTGGTGACACCCGTGAGCCGGTCGACCGAGATACCACTCGAACTGGTGGCGTGCAGTGCCCTCGCGAGCGCGATCCCGGTGGGCACGACTCCGGCGCCGCGCAGGTCCCAGGCGTCCACCAGGGCACCAACCCGGGCGTCGAATGCTTCCCCCGTGGCAAGGGAGTACCGCTCGGCCTCTGCGAGCAGCGCCGAGAGCTCCCACCCAGGGACGCTCGCCTGTCCGACGGGCGTGGTGTTGACCCGTTGCATTTCGCCCTCGGGACCCCAGGTGCTCAACAGGCGCTCGAGGCGCTCGACTTCGAGGATGACGTCTTCCGTGGCGCGCATGGCGTCGGCGAGTGAGCTCGCCTCCACGCGCACGCCCAGTCGCGATCCCATCGCCCACGCCTCACGCTCGACCCGGCCCAGCCGGTCAGCCGGGCCGCTCTGGGCGGAGGCGACGAGCGCCAGCGCAAAGAAAAGGGAAGGAATCACTGAGAATCCGTGCCGTGAGTTGCGATTGAGAGTCGTTCTCAACTAGTGTCGGGGGGATAGTATTCGATTTCTTAGTGCGGCTCAAGTGGGTGCGGCCCGCGGAGGTCCGGCGGGCCCATTGCACGGGGGCCGGTCAGGGGGCATCGTGCAGCCCCACTTAGCCACGTATGACACGTACGGAGACTCTCTATGCGCCGCTTGTTTCTTCTCGTGCTGTTCCTGGTCGTGCCGGCCGCCTCTCCCACACAGGCCGCGGCCCAGGTCGACGCCCGCCTTGCCGGGCTCAAGGACGAGGCCGAGCAGATGGTTCAGGACCGAGCCGAACTCGTGCAGCAGATCATCGACCATCTCTTCTCGTATGGTGAGCTCGGCATGCAGGAGTTCGAGAGCCAGCGATACCTGACCGGGTTGCTCGAGGCGGAGGGCTTCGAGATCGAGCTTGGAGTGGCCGGAATTCCGAGCGCCTGGACGGCTCGATGGGCGAACGGCACAGGGTCGCCCGTGATCGCCATGGGCTCCGACGTCGACGGCATTCCACAGTCGAATCAGAAGCCGGGTGTCGCCTACCGCGACGCGATCATTCCCATGGCGCCGGGGCACGGCGAAGGGCACAACTCGGGTCAGGCGGTGAACATCGTCGGCGCCATCGTCGTGAAGGAGCTGATGGAACGGGAGAACATCGACGGAACGCTGCTGCTCTGGCCTGGGGTCGCGGAAGAACTGGTCGCATCTAAGGCGTTTTTTGTTCGGGAAGGGGTCTTCGACGGGGTCGACGTGAACCTCTTCACGCACGTGTCGAACGGCTTCGGCATGAGTTGGGGGCAGGCCGGCGGAAACGCGCTCTGGTCGGTGCAGTTCCGGTTCACCGGTGAGACCGCCCACTCTGCGGGGTCTCCGTGGCGGGGCCGCTCCGCGCTCGACGCGATCATGCTCATGGCGCAGGCGTGGGAGTTCAAGCGCGAGCACCTGCGGCCGGCGGCGAGGTCGCACTACATCATCGTCGAGGGTGGCGACCAGCCCAACGTGGTACCTCAAACGGCGACCATCTGGTTCTATTTCCGGGAGCGCGACTACGAGCTCACCAAGGAGCAGTACGACGCGGCCGTCCTCATGGCCGAGGGTGCGGCCCTCATGACGGGGACTGAGGTCGATACCATCATGACGGTAGGGTCGGCGTGGGGTCGACACTTCAGCAAGCCGGTCGCGGAAGTCTCTTACGCCAACATCCAGCGGGTAGGCATGCCGGAGTGGAGCGACGACGACCGTCGCTTCGCAGAGGCGTTCCAAGCGGAACTGGGGGTGGAGGTTACCGGCCTCTCGGACTCGATCGGCGCCCTCACTGGGCCCGTGGACCTCTCTCGGTCCCTCGGCGGCGGCTCGGACGATATCGGTGACGTTTCCTGGAACATGCCGACCGTCACGCTCCGCTATCCGTCGAACATGAGAGGTGGGCCGGGACACAACTGGGCAAACGCAATCGCGATGGCGACCCCGATCGCCCACAAGGGTGGTGTCGCCGGTGCCAAGGTTCAGGCTCTGACCCTGCTCGACCTCTTCCTCGACGGGGAGACCGTGGATGCCGCGTGGGCCTACTTCAACGACGAGCAGACTACAGAGACGATATACACGCCGTTCATCGCGCCCACGGACGAACCCGCGATCTGGCTCAACGAGGATCTAATGGCGCGTTGGCGCCCGCAGATGCGCCCCTTCTACTACGATGCCACGCGCTTCGACACGTACCTCGAACAACTCGGGATCGAGTATCCCACGATTCGGACTCGACCCATTTCCGAGGACGACCCGGCGCCGAAAGAGGCCCCGGAAGAGGCGAGGGAAATAGCCCGGGAAGAGCCGTCGTGTGAGGCGTCGGATGCGCTGAAGGAGCGGCCGGCTCGGAAGTGAGGGTGGGGTCCATGCATCGGTGGGTCTTGGCGGTGGCTCTCGCGTGGTACCCGGCGACCGCCGCAGCCCAGTCGATCGACGTGGTGGAACTCACCGTCGACGAGATCCAGTCCGCGTACGCCGCGGGCGAGTACACTGCGGTAGAACTCACGGGCGCGTTCCTCGACCGCATCGAACAATACGAGGACTATTACAACGCGTTCATTTCGATGAACCCCGACGCGTTGCGTAGGGCTGCTGAGCTCGATGAGCTGTACGCCTCGTCGGGCCCCGTGGGCCCGCTGCACGGAGTCCCCGTCGTCATCAAGGACAACATCGATCAGGCCGGGCGCGTGACAACGGCCGGGTTCGACGGGTTCAGCAGCGCGACTGGTGGCGTGGACATGATCCCGGACGACAACGCGGTGGTGGTGGATCGTCTACAGACCGCCGGAGCGATCATCCTCGGTAAGACGAATCTGCCCGACTTCGCGGGCCACGGCACGCGCACGGAGAGCACCGTCGCCGGGGTGACCCTGAACCCGTACAACGTCGACAAGGTCCCGGGTGGCTCGAGCGGTGGAACCGCGACCGCGGTCAACGCGAGCTTCGCGGTGCTCGGGCTCGGGACGGAGACGGGGGGCTCTCTGCAAAACCCCGCGTCCGCTCAGGGGCTGGTCGCTGTGAAAGTGACGTATGGCCTGGCACCCATCGAGGGCATCGTACCCTTGAGGGGCACGTATGTGGACGTGGTCGGCCCGCTGGCGCGCACCGTCCGCGATGCTGCCCGGGTGCTCGACGTGATCGTGGGGCCGACGCCCGAGGATCCTGCGACCTACTCCGCAGTGGGCCACATACCCGAGGGCGGCTACCTCGCTTCCCTGGACAGCGCGACGCTCGAGGGCAAGCGCTTCGGGCTCGTGGGCGCCGGCTGGCGCAGCCAATGGCTCCCGCTCGATCCGCTGACGGAGGCCGAATACCGTGACGCGGTGGCGACGCTCGAGAGTCTGGGAGCCGAGGTCGTCGAGAACCCCTTCGAGGGGAGCGGGTTCATCGAGCTCTACGGCGAACGAAGTGGGGTGCCCTCGCAGGGCGCGTACGACATGCTCGTCTACATGCAGGGTCTCGGCGCCAACGCTCCGTTCAACACCATCGAGGAATGGGAGCAACTGAGCGGTCGGCAGTTCAGACGGGGGCGAGGTCGAGGTGGTCGAGGTGGTCGTACTCCGACGACGCCTGCGAGGCCGAGCGCGACCGAGGCTGGTGATGCCTTCCAGGCATGGCGCATGCGTGTCCGTGAATTGTATCGGGCCGTCCTCGAAGAGCACGACTTGGACGGACTCTTCTTCCCGCAGGCCGGCGCACCGAATCGGGATCTGATCGAGGATCCCGAACGCCCCGATTACAAGCCGAACAATTGGCCCGAGTTGCCCAGCAACATCATCAACGACTTCGGCGCGCCGGTGGTGACCCTCCCCTACAGTTATTATTCGGACGGTACGCCCTTCGTATTGGCCTTCATTGGGGACCTTTGGTCCGAGGTGGAGTTGTTGGGATATGCGTACGTCCTCGAGCAGGCGACCAACGGACGCGTGCCTCCCGAGCTGTCTGAGAAGCCCCGGGGCTGAAACTCCACTTCAACAGAAGAGCCCCCGGGGCGTGTCCCCGTGGCGTTGAATCCCCAATCCCAATTCGTGAAGAAATCGACTTGATTCGTCCAATCCATCGACTCCTCTTGCTGAGCGTCGCGGTCTCAACCGTACCGTTTTTCGGTGTGGCGGCGCAGGAAAGCAACGGCCAATCCCGCCCGAACGTCTTTTTCGACTGCGACGGACGGAACTGCAACGACCAGTACTACCGCACCGAGATCGACTGGGTGAACTGGGTCCGGGACCAGGAGGTCGCGGACGTGCACGTCATCATGACCAGCCTCCGCACCGGCACGGGTGGACTCGAGTATCGTCTCGATTTTCTCGGCCACGGTGCCCTGGATGGCTATGACGACAGCCACTTGTTTCAGACGCTGTCCACGGACACCGATCGCGAGCAGCTCGACCAGGTCTCTCACATGTTGGGTATCGGGTTGGCGCTGTTCGCGAACACGGCCGGTTACCGCGGACTCGTTACGCTCGAGGGCCCCGACCCCGAGAGCGCGGGGCAAGGAGAGCGACTCGTGTCCCGGGACGAAGTCAACGATCCGTGGAACCTGTGGTCCTTTCGGTTCAACGGGAGCGCGAACCTCGACGGAGAGTCGACTCGCGAGACCACCAGAGTCACGGGGAGCTTCTCGGCGAGCCGGGTGACTCCGACGTGGAAAATCAATCTGCGCAGCAACATCAACCACAACCGCGTGGACATCGAGCTGGACGACGGGAATTTCCTCGACGTACGAACCGACTATGGATTCAACCCTCTGGTCGTCTACTCGATCGCCGACCACTGGTCGGTCGGCTTCGAAGGCCAGGCGGGTCGAAGCACCCGGACCAACCAGAACTTCAGGGCCGAGATTTCCCCGGGTGTAGAGTACAGTCTGTTTCCGTATGACGAGGCGACGCGCCGCTCGTTCACCTTCTACTACAAGGTCGGGCCGACGTACCGCGACTACATAGAAACCACGTATCTCGGCGAGGACGAGGAAACACGATTCGAGGAGTCGCTTCAGATTCAGTTCTCACAGCGTCAAACGTGGGGTGACGCCTCCTTCAGCATCACGGGCTCGCACTACATGCACGACTTCGAGCGCAACAACCTCTCCATGCGCGGCGACATCGATTTCAGGATCGTGCGCGGGTTCAGCGTAAACGCCCGTGGAGATATCGCTTGGGTCAACGACCAGCTCTACCTATCGGCCCACGGCGCGACCGACGAAGAAGCGTTGCTCAGGCTCAGCCAGCGCGCGACCTCGTTCAACTACGGGGTCCAGATCGGCTTCTCCATTCAGTTCGGCTCGATTTTCAACAACGTCGTGAACAACCGCTTCCGTCGTGCCGGCTTCGGGGGCTTCACCGGAGCTAGGGGGCGCGGCTTCTAACCCAACGGCGTACTTTTCACTCCCGAACCGATGCACCGACTGCTGGACAAGCGGGGGAATCGTGGCCGGCCATAACAAGTGGTCCAAGATCAAGCGCAAGAAAGGCGTCAATGACGCGAAGCGCGGGGCCCTCTTCACCAAGCTCATCCGGGAAATCACCGTCGCAGCCCGCGACGGCGGTGGCGATCCCGAATACAACGCGCGCCTCCGGCTCGCGGTCGATACCGCCAAATCGAATTCCATGCCGGCCGAAAACATCGACCGCGCGATCAAGAAGGGCACGGGTGAGCTCGAAGGTGTGAACTACGAGGAGGCGACCTACGAGGGCTACGGCCCTGGCGGTGTGGCGCTCTTCATCGAATGTCTCACGGACAATACCAACCGGACGGTTGCCGATGTACGCCACGCGCTGTTGAAGTTCGATGGCAGCCTCGGTACCGACGGTTCGGTTGCCTGGCAGTTCGACCGGAAGGGCGTGTTCGCCATAGAGGCCTCTCGGTATAGCGAGGACTCCGTCTTCGAGGCGGCGATCGACGCGGGGGCCGAGGAAGTTTCGGACGATGGCGACGAGTACGTCGTGATTTCTGAACCCGGCGACTTCATGAGCGTTCAAACGGGGATTCGGGAAGCTGGCATCGAAATCGCCTCGGCCGAACTCACGCGGATCGCGAAGAACCACATGGCGGTGACAGGCAAGGACGCGGTGAAATTGGTGAAGTTGTTGGACTGGCTCGAGGAGCTGGACGACGTGCAGAAGGTGCACTCGAACGCCGATATCGACGATGCGGTCCTCGCCGAGTCGATGTGACGAGGGCCAGCTCCGACGCCAGTGATTGACGGACGTAGCTCCCAAGCCGTCATCCTCGGGATCGACCCGGGCACGGCGGCTACGGGCTACGGGGTCGTGGCTCGACGAAGTGGTGGTGCCGTTTCCCTCGTGGAGTGCGGCGTGATCCGTACGTCCACCAAGGAGTCACTCGCGAACCGGCTCCGCGAGATCTTCGAGGGCGTCCAGGCCCTCATCGAGCGGCACGAGCCCTTCGTGGTATCGGTCGAAGATGTCTTCCATGGCAAGAACGCTCAGAGCGCGCTCAAGCTCGGGCACGCCCGCGGTGCCATCTTGCTGGCTGCGGCTTTGCGTCGAATCCCGATCGCGGAGTACGCGCCCCGGCAGATCAAGAAGGCCGTGGTCGGCACGGGAAATGCCTCCAAGGAACAGGTCGGGTTCATGGTGATGCAGCAGCTCCGGTTGAAAGAAATGCCGACCCCCGCCGACGCCGCGGACGGAGTCGCGGCCGCACTGTGCCACGCTTTGATGGGGAGCTTCCCCGCATGATCTCGCGTCTACGAGGGACCCTGCTCAGTCGTGATACCGACCGCATCGAGATCGAGACCCAGGGCGGGGTGGTCTACGAGGTCGAGGTGCCGCTCACGGTGCTGCAGAGGCTGCCCGGACCGGGTGCGGCGCTGGAGTTGAGAACCTTGCAGGTCGTGACCGACACCTCGGTCGCTCTATATGGCTTCATCGAGGCGCATGAACGCACTTTGTTCGGGCGATTGCTGACGGCGTCGGGCGTGGGGACCAAGGTCGCGCTCGCGATGATGTCGACGTTCTCGGCAGAGCGCCTGGCACGGGCACTGGTCGAAAAGGATACGAACGCGCTGCGGCAGGTCAGCGGAATCGGTCGAAAGAAGGCGGAGAAGATCGCCCTGGAGCTCGCCGACAAGGTCGCCGACCTCGCGATCGTGACTCCGAAGGCGCCCGGTGAGACCGCCGGTGCCCAGGCGGCCGTACAGGCCTTGGTGGCGCTCGGCTACTCCTTCACCGACGCGGATCAGGCGGTTCGCGGCGTGCTCGAAAGTGGCACGCCCGACTCGACGGAGGACTTGATCCGACAGGCGCTCTCGGGCGGCTGAGACCGTGGCGCGGAAGCCCAACGCCGCGGAGGCACGGCGGACCGCGTGGAGGAAGGTATCCACCCGGATCGGCGGGGACTTTCTAGCCCGACGACATCAGCGGCCCGACATCGTTCAGTTGAAACACGGCGACTCCATCATCACCCTCGACGCCATGGACGGTTCGGCCGGCACACGGGTGAGGGCGCCGTTCGTCAATCTGAGCGACTTCAAGTTTCTCGTTTACGACGCCGGTCGCTTCAGTGGGCTGGCCAAGAAATTGGTCTTGCTGCAGGATCTCGACATTGGGCATTCCGCGATCGATCGTCGATTCGTGGTGCAAAGCGCCTGGCCCGACGGTGTGCGCGACCTCTTCAGGAACGAACGCATTCGGGATCTGCTCTGGCAGCAGGCCAGAAAGGTCCGCCTCGGCATCAGCGAAGACGGGGGCCTGTTGGGGGGCACGTATCCTCCCGAGGTCGACCTGCTCCACTTCGAGAGTGCAAGGCAGATCACGGATATCGAGCGCCTCGAGGGCCTCTTCGACCTCTTCAAGGCGATTCTCGACGACCTCGCCACCGTGGACGGTCCGGAGGACGAGGTCGAGCGCCAGATGCGACGACTCCAGGGCCCCAGAGGCGTCGTCACCGGTCGTGTCACGCTCTGGGAGTATACGACGCGGTCGAGGAGCTCCGGCGGCTCGGCGACGCTCGTGCGGTGGATCTGCTCTTGAGCACGCTGCAAGAGAGCGACGCCGTCCTGCAGACGAAGACCGCGCAGTCCCTCGGCGCCATCGGCGATCGGTGCGCGGTCCCGGCGCTGATCCGGCTGCTCGGCAGGCGTCGGGGTCAGGCCAACCACAAACTCTGCGACTACGCGGCGCAAGCGCTCATCTCGTTGGGCGAGGAGGAGACCGTCTCGGCGTTCGCGAATGCGCTCGAGGGTCGACTCGAGGCGCTGCCCCCGGCGGCCAAGAAGCATCGAGCCGATCTCATCGAGGGCCTCATCGCTTCACTCGAGGGACCCGGCCGGGTCGCCGTCACCAATACCGTCGCCGCGCTCGCGAAGATCGGAGCCGTGGAAGTGCTGCCCGAGCTACGTCAGCGGGTGAACGACTACATGCTCGCGAGCGTGCGCGCTTCGTATCGCGAGGCGATCGAGGCACTCGAGGCACGCACCAACCTCCCGCGACCGGCGCCTGCGTTGGAACCGCGGGCCGACACCCTGCCCAAGCCCGCGGATGGCGCCGCGCTGCCCACCACCGGCACCCTGCCGAAGGCGACCGACCTGTAGCGTTAGATTCTCACACATGAGCGAACACATCCACATCACGACACCCGAGACGCTCGAGGACGACGAGCAGTTAGAGCCGACTCTGCGCCCCACACGCCTCGGCGAATTCGTCGGTCAGGCGAGGGTGCGGGAGGCGCTGTCGATCGCGATCGAGGCGGCGAAGCAACGTCGTGAGGAGCTCGATCATCTTCTCTTTCACGGTCCACCGGGACTTGGAAAGACGACGCTCGCGTCCCTCATTGCCCGCGAGATGGGTGTCAACATCAAGACGACGACCGGGCCGGTGCTCGAGAAGCCGGCGGATCTCGTGGGCATCCTCACCAATCAGCGTGCCGGGGACATCCTCTTCATCGACGAGATCCACCGCCTGCGTCCCGTCATCGAGGAGTTCCTGTATCCTGCGATGGAGGACTGGCAGATCGACATCCGCTTGTCGGACGGGCCCAAGGCTCAGACGATGACGATGAAGATCGAGAAGTTCACGCTCGTGGGAGCGACCACACGATTCGGCCTGCTGACGGCGCCCATGCGCGCCCGCTTCGGTATCGTACAGCGGTTGAACTTCTATCCGCCCGACGAACTCGCGACGATCGTTCGGCGGAGCGCCAGCATTATCGGCGTCGAAGTGACCGAAGACGGGGCCGCCGAGCTCGCGAAACGGGCGCGGGGCACGCCTCGTGTCGCGAATCGACTCCTGCGGCGGGTGCGGGACTACGCCCAGGTCAAGGCGGACGGTCGCATCGATGTGAGCGTCGCGCAGGATGCGCTGCTCATGCTCGACGTCGACGAATACGGCCTCGATGAGATGGACGCCCGCGTGCTCAAGACGCTCATCGAGAAGTTCGAGGGAGGCCCGGTCGGGCTGAACTCGCTCGCGGTCGCGATGGGAGAAGACGCGACCACGCTCGAAGAGGTGTACGAGCCGTTCCTGATCATGGAGGGCTTCCTGATGCGCACCCCCCAGGGTAGGGTCGCAACGCCCCGAGCCTTCCGTCGATTCGGCTATACGATTCCGGACGGGAAGGAGAGTCCGCAGCGCACGCTCTTCATCGAAGAATAGCCCTTGCCGCGCCGCCCTGGCTCACTCGTCTCGGACTACGAATACGAGCTTCCGCCGGAACGCATCGCGAGGTACCCCGCCGAGCGGCGAGACGGGAGTCGCCTACTCGTCGTTCCGGTGGATCGAGGTCCGTTCCAGCACCGCCACTTTCCTCACGTGGTCGACCTTTTCGCGGCGGGCGACGTTCTCGTCGTGAACGAAAGCAAAGTGCTGCCGGTTCGTCTGCTGGGGACCAAGCCCAGCGGCGCACGGGCAGAGGTGTTCCTGATGCGGCCGGCGCCGGCGACGGAAGACCCGTACCTGTGGCAGGCGCTGGTGCGCCCGGGCGGGAAGCTCAAGCCTGGGCGCACCGTGGTGATCGCGGACGATCTGGTCGTCGAGATCGTGGACTCGGCCCCCGGGGGAGGGCGACTCGTGCGCCTCGTCACCAGCGGATCGGTTACGGAGGCCGTGCAACGCCACGGACACGTGCCTCTGCCGCCCTACATCGATCGGCCCGATGAACCGCTCGACCGCGAACGGTATCAGACCGTCTACGCGCGCGCGGAAGGGTCCGTTGCCGCGCCCACGGCGGGTCTCCACTTCACCGAAGAACTGCTGGGCGAGCTCGAGGCCAAGGGAGTGTCCAGGGCGGCGATCACTTTGCACGTGGGCATCGGCACGTTTCGCCCGGTGGACGTGGACGACCCAGCTTCACATGAGATGCATCACGAGCGTTACGAGGTCTCGGACGTGGCTGCCGCGACGATCAACTCGGCGCGAGCGGCGGGCGGGAGGGTGTGGGCCGTGGGGACGACCGCTGTGCGAACGCTCGAATCGGTGGCCTCCGAGAACGGTAGGGTCGCGGCCGGCACCGGATCGACAAATCTCTTCATTCGTCCTCCGTACGCGTTCAAGGCCGTGGACTGCCTGCTCACCAACTTCCACCTGCCGCGCTCGACCCTGCTCATGTTGGTCGCGGCACTCGGCGGCTACGAACGCACGATGGCGGCGTACGCGGAGGCGATCGACGGACCCTACCGCTTCTACTCGTACGGGGACGCGATGGCGGTGATGGCGCGTAGCTCGCGGTAGCTCGAACGGAGTATCGACGTAGATTCCCGAGACTATCCGACACGGCACGTTCGCATTGCAGCAGGGGCATCACATGCGTCTTCGACGTCAGAATTCGCTCGCGACCTTTTTGATCGCGGGCATCCTCGTACAGCCGGTAGCGATCTGCGCTCAGATCGCCCGGGAAGCCGTCGATCTCGACATCGTGACTCAGATCAGGGAGGAGGGCCTCGAGCGTTCGCAGGTCGAGTCGATGGCTCGACACCTGACGGAGGTGATTGGCCCCCGGCTCACCGGTTCTCCGGGCATGAAGCAGGCCAACGACTGGGCGGTCCAGATGTTCGCTGAGTTCGGTCTCGAGAACGCGGTGGTCGAATCGTGGGGAGAGTTCGGGCGGGGATGGACCAACGAAGGGTACGCCGGCCGAATCCTGACTCCGTTCCAGCAGCCGCTGCACGGACAGCCGCGCGCGTGGACAGGTAGCACTGACGGTATGGTGCGTGGTCAGGCGGTCGTGGCGCCGATTCAGAACATGGAGGACGTGGCTCGGTATCGCGGCCAGCTCGCGAATGCCTTCATCCTGCAGGACAACCTCGCCGAGGTTACGCCCGAGTTCGAGCACCGGGACCGACGCACGTCTCTCGAGTCGCTGCTGACCCCACCGCCTCCACCGGGCGCAGGGCGTGGTCGCCGCGGTGGCGGACGAGGCCGGGGAGGCGCCAATCCGATCCAGGAGGCGCGCGCGGCGTTCGTGGAGATGGCGATGGCCGAGGGGGCGGCGGCGTTTCTACGCAATTCCAATAGGGGCAACGGCGTCGTCACCGGTGGAGGAGCAGGCAGCCGCCAGGCTGGAGCGCCCGAGGGTTTGCCGCACATCGCGCTCTCGCGCGAGCAGTACAACCAGATCTACCGCAACGTCACGAACGGCGTGCCGGTAGAGATCGAGATGATGGTCGAGAACCGCTTCTACGAGGACGACCTCGACCAGTACAATTCGCTCGCGGAGATTCCGGGCACCGACAAGGCCGACGAGTTCGTGATGCTGGGAGCGCACCTGGATTCATGGCACATGGGCACGGGTGCCACCGACAACGCGGCCGGCTCGGTCATCATGATGGAAGCGATGCGCATCCTCAAGGCGATCGGGGTGCAGCCCCGGCGCACCATACGCATCGCGCTGTGGAGCGGTGAAGAGCAAGGGCTCATCGGCTCGAACCGGTATCTCGACAACCACCCCGAATTGCACGACAAGATTTCCGCGTACGTCAACGTCGACAACGGGACGGGGCGGCTGAGAGGCATTTGGAACCAGAGCAACGCTGGCGCGACACCCGTGTTCGAGCAGATCCTCTGGCCCTTCCGGGACCTCGGCGTCGTCGCGGTCAAGCATGGCAACACCGGTGGCACGGATCATCTGGCCTTCGATCGAAGGGGCATTCCCGGCTTCAACTTCATCCAGGACCCGATCGAATACGGCGTGAACACGCACCACACCGAGCTCGATACGTTCGATCACCTGGTGATCGAAGACCTGCAGCAAGCCGCGGTAGTGGTCGCAGCGACGGTATACGCGCTGGCGATGCGCGATGAGATGATGCCGAGGAAGAGCGGGCCGATCTCCGACAGCTGACACGGCGGTGGTGTCCCAGGGCTGCTGGGCTAGCAGCCCTGGGCGCCGGCGGTCCTAGTCGGCCGTCAGTGTCTGGACCGTATCGATGCGGGTCGCCCGCGCCGCCGGTA
>Ga0208879_1001342_pt1 | contig 23418 bp, 14 predicted proteins | sample Knorr_S15_td_Bot_FD_185605 | JGI IMG/M metagenome (GOLD analysis project Ga0208879, IMG submission 185605) | Marine microbial communities from Southern Atlantic Ocean transect - Knorr_S15_td_Bottom_ad_5009_LV_A (SPAdes) (version 2) | ecosystem: Environmental > Aquatic > Marine > Oceanic | place...
AGCATGGGTTAGTTATGGGCTTGGCAGCGAAAATCATAACCTACCCGCGTTTGTCGCGATGACATCCAATGGCCGCGCAAAGGCCGGACAACCACTCTATGATCGCTTATGGGGAGCGGGGTTTTTGCCCGGTCATTTTCAAGGCGTGAAATTCCGCGGACAGGGTGATCCAATTTTAGATCTCTACAATCCCAACGGAGTCACGCAAGCTCAGCGGCGACGCATGCTCGACTCGCTACGAAAACTAAACGCTCAGCAAGCCGAAAAATTCCGCGACCCCGCAATCTTAACTCGTATCGCACAATATGAACTCGCTTTCCGAATGCAGATGAGCGTCCCTGAGTTGATCAATATTAAAAGCGAAACCCAAAGTACGCTGGATATGTATGGCTCGCAAGTCAATAAGGTTGGCAGCTATGCCTACAATTGCCTGCTAGCACGCCGCCTTGCCGAACGCGGTGTCAGGTTCATCCAACTTTATCATCGTGGTTGGGACGCCCATGGCAACGCACCAACTCAAGTCCCCACTCAATGTGCCGACACAGATCAACCGACAGCAGCACTGCTACAAGATCTCAAACAACGCGGTATGCTCGACGATACACTTGTTATTTGGGGAGGCGAATTCGGCCGTACCGTCTATTGCCAAGGTAAACTCACAAAAACAACCTACGGCCGAGATCATCATCCCAGTTGCTTTTCATATTGGCTTGCCGGTGGCGGAGTTCGCGGTGGCATGTCCTACGGTAAAACCGATGACTACAGCGTCAGTGTTGTTGAAAACCCAGTACACGTGCATGACCTACAAGCGACGATTTTAAACCAACTGGGAATGGACCACGAACAACTCACCTTCCGATACCAAGGACGCTACTTTCGTTTGACCGATATTCACGGTAAGGTTGTCCACGATATACTCAGCTAATTTTTTTAAAACCTTCTAAGCAATCACAGCCATGTTGAAGTTCAAAATATCTCTGCTACGTAAATCCTGTGTTACCGTCGTCATCATTGCTACTGCAATGATGGTTTTGTTGGGTCCTTCTGACTCGGCTCAAGCCAAAGACAAAAGCAACGTCACCGGAGCAAATTCCACCGCACAACGCCCCAATATTCTGTTCTTGTTTTCCGACGATCATGCCATTAAGTCTATTTCTGCCTACGGTGGGCCACTGGCAGACGTTGCGCCCACTCCCAGCATCGATCAACTTGCGCGACAAGGTGCAGTGTTCCTTAATTCCTTTTGTGCCAATTCCATTTGTGGCCCTTCGCGGGCAACAATCCTGACGGGCAAGCATAGCCATAAAAACGGATTCATGCGTAACACCGGCAAGGGCCTAGATCAAACCCAGTGGACCGTCGCCAAAGAACTACATGCCCATGGTTACAACACGGCTGTCATCGGAAAATGGCACCTTAAAACCACACCCGTCGGCTTCGACCATTGGGAAATCTTTCCCGGGCAAGGCAGCTACTATAATCCTGTTTTCGTCCAAAAAGACGGTTCACAAAAACGGTTTGAAGGCTATGCAACGGACCTGACAACCGACAAGGCAATTAGTTGGCTTGATTCACGCGACGACAGCAAGCCATTCTTTTTGATGTGCCAACACAAAGCGCCACATCGCACCTTCGCACCAGCGCTACGACATCTCGACGCTTTCAATGATGTTCAGATTCCTGAACCTGAAACGTTATTCGATGACTATGCCAACCGCAGCAGTACATTGGCTCGCAATCAGATGGAGATCGACCGCCATTTTGACTGGGCATATGACGCAAAAGTACGAAAGAACGAACGCGGCGACGTCGTGTTGCCCAAGCCCGACAGATATGGCACGCCCGAATACAATCGTATGACCGACCAGCAAAAGCAAGTTTGGGATGCCCATTTCGGACCGCAAAACCAAGCATTCTTGGCTGACTTTAAAGCCGGGAAACTTAGCCATCAAGAAATCGTTCGCTGGAAATACCAACGCTATATGAAAAACTATCTCGCCACAGTTAAAGCTGTCGACGAGAGCGTTGGCCGGATGCTCAAATACCTTGACGATAACGGGTTAGCTGAAAATACAATCGTTATCTATTCATCCGACCAGGGATTCTTTCTCGGCGAACATGGTTGGTATGACAAACGCTGGATGTTTGAAGAATCTTTTCGGATGCCATTTCTTATACGTTGGCCGGGAGTTGTAAAACCTCAATCGCAACCAACTGAACTGATTCAAAATATCGACTATGCACCAACTTTTCTGGAAATGGCCGGTATATCAGTACCTGCAGAGGTGCAAGGAAACTCGCTAGTACCCATCATGAACGGCACCGTGAAAAAATGGCGTGAGTCCCTTTATTATGCCTACTACGAATTTGGCGAGCACGCTGTACCACAACACTTCGGGGTACGCTCAATGACTCACAAACTGTTCTTTTTTCCTGCCACCAACGAATGGAATATGTTCGACTTAACCAACGACCCACAAGAAATGGTCGATGTTTATAACCATCCAAAATACAAACGGGTACAAGCCTCACTCGAACAAGAATTCGATCGATTACGTGTTCAATATGCTGCGCCTCCGTTTCCTATCAAAAAATAGCCCTCACAAATGAGAAACCCCATGACGACGTTTCAGCGCATTATTGCATTCATGATTGTCGCCGCCACAAGTACATCCTACGCTGCTGACGGCACATATACCGTTGTCGTTTCACAGCAAACCAATGAAAAAGCGGAATGGAAAAAGGTCGTACAGTCGCTCGTCGAAAAACATGAAGCAAGGGTCGTCGTATTTGAAGACCAAGTCGGAGATTCTCTATCCCAACTTACAAAGCAGTTTCCCAAATATGTCTGTTTTGTGTCCACGCCCGACGAAACCACAACCGAATTCGTCGCTGCCGTTCATCAACTAACTCGTAAACTTGATGACGACCCCTATACCGATACTTATTGGGGCATATTGACTGGCTTTGATGCAGCGAACGCACTTGCCATCGCTGAGCACCGTGAACCATTAACCATCCACAAAGTTGCAGCAGGTACTGAAATTGCCTTGCAGTGTTGTACTGAAGGATTATGGTATGACGAACTCGTAAAAAATAAACTTGTCCAAAAGAAACGCAACGCAGCTGCCAAACAACTGCGTGGTCCTGACGATACAACTGCCGCCCTAGTCGACACACTCAATCAATATCAGGCCGACTTATTTGTAACATCTGGACATGCCACGCAGGGCGACTGGATGATTGGCTTTCGCTATCGCAATGGTTTTTTTCGTAGCAAAGCAGGACAAATGTTTGGCATCGACACCAACAAAAATCGTATCGACATTGAGTCGAACAACCCCAAAGTCTACCTCCCAATCGGCAACTGTTTGATGGGTAATATCAATGGTCCGGATGCGATGGCACTTGCCTGGATGAATGACGTAGGTGTCAAGCAAATGATTGGATACACCGTGCCCACCTGGTATGGATATCAAGGCTGGGGCATTTTAGATTACTTCATCGAACAACCTGGCCGGTACACGATGAATCAAGCGTTTTTTGCCAATCATCATGCACTTGTTCATCGTCTCGGCGAATCAACTACCAGTGCTAACGATAAACGCGGCCTGAAATTTGACCGCGATGTTGTTGCCTTTTATGGCGACCCCGCCTGGTCAGCCAAAATGGCAAATGGGCAAAATAGCTTTGAACAGACAATTACCAGTGGTCGAAATAGCATGACCTTCACGATCACGCCAAACCAAGGCGAAGCGAGTTTTGACACCGTTAATAACAATGGGTCTCAACGAGGAGGGCGACCATTTGTGGGGTTTTTTGATCAACGCATCAAGAACATTAAAATCACTCGTGGACATGAGCTACATCCCATCGTTACTGATAATTTCATCCTCGTACCGCGGCCCCTCAAATGTGACCTGACCCAAGAATATAAAGTGACATTCACCTTTGAACTAATCGACTGAGGTACTACTCACGAGAGTGACAATGCTGTCTCCATCTACCCTTTGACGATTTTTACCCTTCCCTATGAACATACGCTACCAATCGTCACGAATAGCCTCTGCTGGGATCATGCTGGCCAGCGTTATTGGGCTGTCGTGTTTCCAATCGTCGGCACCAGCGCAAACTCGGGATGCTGCAGCGTCAAAATCTTTTCGCAAATCCATCCAGCCCGTAATAAACAACTATTGCTTGAGTTGTCACAACCCAGACGAACTGACTTCTGGGATTCGCGTTGACCACTTAGATGGCTCTCTACCCGAAAAACGGCTGCGATTATGGGATGCGATTTATCATCAAATCAAATCGGGGAACATGCCACCTGAGGATGAATTACAACCTACCACCGCAGAGCGACAATTATTACTGACATGGATTCAAAAAAATCTAACTGCTGCTCGAAACCGGGAACGCGAATACAACGGCTCAATTCGTCGACTCACCATAAGCCAGTATCAAAACACATTACAAGATTTACTCGGCCTCGATGAAAACCTAGCCAACGGATTACCCCCCGACGCGAAATCTAAAGATGGGTTTCTAAATAATCAAAAGACTTTGTTGTTATCACCACTGCTAATCGAGTCCTACTTTAGAATTGCCGAGCAAGCACTCCAGCAAAGTATCGTTGATCCAAACACGCCTCCAGTCATCCAAACATTTCGCCTGGACCTCGGTAAAGACGTCAATCCAAAACCGCTCACCGGAAATTTGATACTCGGCGCACTAAGTACATTATTACCGACGCCAGACTATCAAGTCACTGAACTTGCTCCAGCAAAACCCTTTACCTACGTTCCTCTAAAGATGCAAACTGCTTTCAAATTCATCGAAGGCTATGCAGGTAACTCAACCGTGCGAGGTTGGCGTGAATATGACAGTATTTATCACGCCGTGTTTGCTTGTATGCGAGGAACAGGCGGATACCCCAAAGGACTTGCTTACCAAACGGTTGCAGAAGGATTGTTATTGCGGCCAGCCATCCCCAGTGCAGAGTTGTTCCAGATCGAAAGCACGTACGGACCGAAGGCAAATTTCAAGATCTCCCTGAGGGAGTTGCCTGACGAGGGAAATTTCCGTGTCACCGTGAATGCAGCACGCTATGACGATGCCTTGCTGCTGGAATCAGACAGTCTCGCTCAAGACGAATCCTCGACAGATGCCATCACCATCACATCGCTTGCTGAACCTCAGGTGGTCTCCATAGAAACCGCAGGGATCTATCAGGCGGACGTCTACATTGCTCCACCTGTCGCGAATATCGTCAAACCAGATGCCTCTAGGCTGGACGTCGGTTTAATCGGAGCTTGGCAACTGAACCAAAACACTCATTCAACGCCAAAACGTGACTCACTGCAGGGGCAACTTCTGGGAGGTGCTCAATATGTAGATTCGCCATTTGGTCAGGCGATCTCGCTCGATGGAACAGATGACTGTGTTGTTGTGAAACGCGATGATTCGATGAATGTTGGTACGGGAGACTTCTCTGTGGCCGCCTGGATTCGACCCACGCAATTAAGGCAGGCAGGTATTGTCTGCCTTGGAAAGTACAGTTGGACGCACGGCTGGTACCTAGACATGCCTAATAATCAGGGAGTGCTGAGGATTGAAACGGCGGGACCAAATAACCAGTCTAATGGCACTGTTGCATCGAAACCGGGCATCATTCGAGTCAATACATGGCAACATGTCGCTGCTGTCGTACGCCGCGGAACGAATCAAACCAACCTGTATGTCAACGGATATTTAGTGGCCACCGGGACAATCAACAATGGCAATCTGGACAATCGAGCTGTGCAACTGCATATTGGACGCATTCAGGAATCAAAGTTGTTTCAGGGTGATATCGACGATGTTCATATATACCGTCGGGCGTTAGACCTGTCCGAAATCCAGGCCTTGCTGGAACCGGGTCGAAGTTTGATTCAGCCTCCGGTTAACAAACCAGCAAATCTGACAGTAAAACTGGGCAAGCGGCAATTCTCAGCGACGCTACATCAACCTGCCTTTATGACTGTCCGCATCGGAGCAGGGCCTTTGCCTCTGACAGTTCAGTATGCCGGTGGTGCGGCTCCCCACCGTCTTATCCTGACTCGACTGCAGGACACACATCCCCTGGCGGAACGATTCCGCACTTTTGAAAAACGAGCACCGCATATCGGTGTCCACGTCGGATTACGCCGCGATTGCGGCAGCACACTAGCTCCTGTCGGTAAGCCGCAAACCGTTTCCGGAACCGATCTACAAAAATACGTTTTTGAAGGTGCCATTGGAAATTTCCCCAGCCCGGACGTGGAAGAAAACAATGTCAATTATCTGGCCGGGATTCGTGAGATTGGAGTACGCAGTGAATACACCGACGGCCGGGACATGCCGCGCTTGCTCATTAAGTCCGTTGAGTTTGAAGGTCCTTTTTATGACACTTGGCCACCTGCTACGCACACCAATATTTTTATTGCATCAAACCACACCCACCAACCTAAAGTGTACGCTCGCGAAGTGATTCGAAACTTTGCATCACGCGCTTTCCGCCGTCCCCTGACGAATACGGAACTGCATTCGCTGATGTCGATCTGGGAACAATCCTATCAAGACAATCAAGATTTCACACAGAGTATCAAAGATGCACTCTTGATCGTGCTCACGTCACCGCAGTTTCTATTTTTGATTGAAAACAGCAATACACCCAAACCAGAACCGATCGGCGAGTATGAGCTTGCATCCAAACTATCTTATTTCCTCTGGAACCGAGCACCCGACGATCGGTTGCTTGAACTGGCCGTTAGCAACACTCTCACGCACTCTCTCGCAACCGAGACAAACCGACTAATTCAAGATTCGCGATTTAGTGAATTCGCCTCTGAATTCACAACGCAATGGTTGGACCTCGACAAACTAGCTGTGGTGGAAATAGATCGTAAACGATACCCAAACTTGACGCGTGACGCCAAAGTACAACTCGGGCAGGAACCGATTCACTTTCTACAGCATTTAATCCAGCACAATCTTCCGTTGCGGAATCTGATTCGATCAGACTTTATCATGGCAAATGAAACCGTCGCAAATTATTACGGACTCGGTGAACGCACAGAAAGCGGATTTGAATTTCTTCCACTATCACACGACAACGAACACTTAGGCGGGATACTTTCACAGGCCGGAATATTAGCCGGATTATCCGATGGCCGAGAATCTAATCCGATTAAACGTGGTGCGTGGGTCGCCCGTAAGATCATTGCCCGACCACCCGCTGACCCGCCCCCAAATGTGCCCGACCTTGAACAAGACAACTCTAATCTCACACTGGCCGAACGATTATTACAACATCGCAATCAAGCCGGTTGCATTAAATGCCACGAAGGGATCGATCCCTGGGGTCTACCTTTTGAAACTTTTGACGCCGGAGGGTTATATAAAACTTCTGGGAAAATTGAAAGCCAATCAACATTACCAGACAAGACGGTCGTCGATGATTTGGACGGCTTGAAACAATATCTTGTTAATAAACAGTTGGATCAGGTCGCCTTTAGTTTCCTAAAACATTTAACCAGTTACGCTATCGGACGCAGTCTCAGTTACAATGAACTTGTCGAACTAAAAGAAAACCAACTAGAATTACGAACGTCAGGCTACCGGATGCAGGATCTATTCCGATTCGTCATCACCAGCGAGTTGTTTCTGAATAAATGATCGTTTGGAGGGATATTCTAATGAGTTCAATAAAAAAAATAGATCGCCGTAGCGTTCTCAAAGGGATCGCCGGGACAACCCTAGTCTTACCAATACTTGAAGCGATGGGTGACGACGTTGTGAAACAAACACCACGCCGTTTTTGCGCAATTTATACGGCCAACGGTATGTCACTGCCGCGTGAAGCAAACAAAATTGACGATTGGCGGTGGTTTCCCCAACAGACTGGAAGCGATTTCAAATTCGGTGAATCGACCAAGCCCCTAAGTCGTTTCCGAAACCAATTGAGCTTTATGGGTGGATTGCAACATGCATCCGGCATCAAATCGGACCCTCACGTCTGTTCTGACATGTGGCTTACCGGAGCACCTCTGCACAATCCCAAACCGGGCACTTATAACAGCGTCGGACTGGACCAAGTCGTTGCTCAACACACCAAACAACATTGTCGACAACCCTCGCTAGTACTGTCGATTGATGCGGGCGTCGGATTTCTGTCTCGCACAGGAACAATTTCATACAACACACAAGGCAATCCGATCCCAGCCGAAAACAACCCTCGTAGAGTATTCAACCGTCTATTCCGAGGAGACAAGTCGACGCTTGAGGCAGAACGTACAACTCTGAAAAAACATATCCGATTAGTCGACGCTGTTTTAGAAAACGCCAAAGCGTTTAATAAGAGGCTGGGGAAATCCGACCGAGCTAAAATGGAACAATATCTGACATCGCTCGATGAAGTAGAATCGCGGCTGATCGCGTCAGAAAAATGGATAGACATCCCTGTCAAAAAACAGGATTACTCCCACCTAAATTTAGATGTCAACACCGAGGGCGAGCCGAGCGAATATTATCGCAACATGTTTGATTTGATCGCCCTCGCATTTGACGCTGATATTACTCGCAGCGTTGCTTTCATGCTAAACCGTGAAGATGGGATGGGAATCAGTGATACCTTCCCGCTTAAACTTGGATTATCCAGTACCCACCATCAGTTGTCCCATGCGAATGACAAAAATGGGCAATTGAATTTTGCGAAGTATGATCATTTTCTGAGTGAACAACTCGCTTACTTCTTTAATCGCCTCGAACAGTTCAAAGACCACAAGGGTTCAGTGCTTGATAATAGTATCGTGCTGTATGGCAGTGGTGCGAGTACCACTCATAATCCACGTAACTTACCAACACTAGTGGCTGGTGGGGCTAACATGGGACTTAAGCATGGCACGTATTGGTCTCAAGAGGCAACGCCAATGGCCAATTTACATTTGAGTATTCTACAATCCATGGGAATCGAGCAGGAATCGTTTAGTGACAGCACAAGCACGTTAAGCGATTCGATATTCTCGGTTTAGCTTGTATCTATAAGGGATTCTATCTGTGAACATGCACCGACGCAGCTGGATTAAATCAAGTACAGCAACATCGGCAGGAATTCTCTCGTCAATATTGCTGCCTGACGATCTGGGGGCTGCCACTCGGCCGACCAGAAAATGGGTCATCAAGCCTGGTAACAGTATGCGATTCGGACTCGTCACCTATCAGTGGGGAAAAGACTGGAAGTTGGATACACTGCTGGAGAACTGTAAGCAAACCAAGGTTCAGGGAGTTGAACTAAGGACAACCCATGCCCATGGTGTTGAACCGGAGCTGAACCAAGATCAACGCCAGGAAGTACAGCAGAAATTTGCGGACGCTGCAATCGTTCTGGTCGGCATCGGCAGTAACGAACGATTTGACAACCCAGATCCGACCGTCGTCAAACAGGCGATCGAACGCACCAAGCAATTCATCAAGCTGAGTCACGACGTCGGTGGAACCGGTGTCAAAGTCAAACCGGATCGTTTCTACGATAATATCCCCCATGAAAAAACGATTGAACAAATCGGGATGGCTCTCAATGAACTAGGGTCATTTGGAGCGGGGTGGGGACAGCAAATTCGCTTAGAAGTCCATGGACAATGTGCCGAATTGCCCACCATCAAGGCAATTATGGAAATTGCTGACCATCCCAACGTCACCGTCTGCTGGAATTGCAATCCACAGGATCTTCAGGGCGATGGGTTGGAGCATAACTTTAATCTCGTGCGGGATCGTTTCGGTATGACGCTTCACTGTCGTGAAATAGATTTTCCCGATTATCCCAATCAGGAACTTATGCAACTGCTCGTCAAATCTGACTACGCGGGCTGGATCATGCTCGAACAGGGAACAGTCCCTGCCGACCCAGTCACCGAACTCGCTAGGCAGAACCAACTATTCTACGCACTCCTGCAACAGACTCAGAAAGACTTTCTCAGAAACCAGCAACGGGAAAGTCGAAAGAAAATTCTCTCGCGAGTCAACGATTAAACGCAGCACCAAGCTCGTCAACGAAATCCTGACGTTCGATTCAGGTCGACTTCAGTTCTTGCTGCGTCAGCTTAAGATCCCACATTTTGCGGCCGTTCATCTGTACCCATTCCGCATGCAACGTTGCCGGATCCACGCTGGAATCCACTTCTAGTCGCAACCAAACATTCGGAATCGCAGCGCCTTTTACCAAATCCGGATGAGGAACATTCAGCGCAGGAATCGTACTGTCATGAATCGGTGAAACGATAAACTGGTGGATTGGATAACCAACTTGTTGCTCCGTTTTGTAACGTAACAACCTGGAGCAATGGATATCACCACCGATCAGCACAACACCGGAGATCTTATTCTTACCCAAAAAGTCAAACAATGCCGTACGCTCATGGACGTACGTCATCCAGTCATCCGATTCCGTATTGCGTTTGTTATCCCAGATCATTCCGGAAGCGATCAGCTTGAAGGGCGCGGTTGATTCCCGCAAGCTATTCCGCAGCCAATCCCACTGCCGATGACCCAATAGCGTTGGTTTTTCAGCATCGACCGGTGAGGGCTCTGTTCTGGCAAACCACCGCGTGTCCAGTAAGAAAACTTCCACTGGCCCCTGGCGGAACTTAGTGTAAACCCCCTGGCCTTTTTCTCCGTACGCTTCATTTGCGCGATACTCAACAAACGCCTGCCGTGTATTTTCTTTGCCCGGCAAATTGCCATCGGAGTCATTCCGGCCAAAATCATGATCATCCCAGGTACCCCACACAGGACGCTGCCGCATAAATTTCGATAATTCAGGAATCGACAGAAACTGACGGTGTTTCTGACGGGCTACCTGCAATACCGTGGAATCGATATAAGGTGTATCGCCTAATAGAACAAGCCCCTCAGCACCACGGTCTGCCATCTGTGTCCACAACGGCAGCGGGACACTCTTGGCACACGATCCGAATGCCAAACAGATTTTCGATTTACTATCATCAGGCGGCGCGGTCTTGAAGATATAATCATCACCTCCGACTATGGTTTTCCCCTGGGACTGAATTTCATAGCGGTACCGTGTGGCAGGCTTTAAATCAGAAATCTCCCAGGTAATACAACGGTCGTTATCAGCAATAGCCTGGCTTTTTACCTGCGTTACCAGCGATCCTGACGTATCACGAACCGTAAGGCTATAGGTTCCCACTTCACTGGGTCGATACCATAGCATGGCCTGGCTGCTAGAGACATGTCCAACCATTGGGCCAACGGGAGCTTCTACTGTCGTTTTTGCAGCCGCTGTGGTTGCCGTTACAATTCCTGTTGCTACTGAAGCACTAAATGTTCGTCGGCTAATAGGATCCATCAACACACCCTCCATTAAAACATCAGTTCACTTTTGCTTGGATGCACAATTTTAACACACCACGATCTACAAAATGTGTCAAATACGATCACAATCTGAATACTCCATCAATCGCATGATTTGATTCAATCAGAGTGGCTTGAACCGAACACGCGGGTTCCAACCGTACCGTTGCCAAGCCACACTTAATGATTTAACTTAAACATAGCCCTGTTTCGGCAGGCGACACTTCCAAGGAACCGCTTTCCGTGTTCAGGGATGCTGCATGAAAATCACGATTGCCATTAAAACCACCATCGCCGTTTTCCTATGCATCTGCACCTCGTTGACTGGCCGCGCCACAGATTCGGAGATTCCGTTCCGAGTAGATCACGACGCACCACTAGATAGTACCGAGTCTGTCGTCAAAGATGCGGCAGATCATCTTCACTTGCGAGTTGAATTTAACGGAATTGACGGGGACCGCGTTCCAGCCTTTTTATACATTCCCAAGAATGAAAATGAAAAGCACCCCACGGTATTTTTGCAGTACGGATCTGGCGGCAGCAAGAAAACTGACTACATCGTGCAAATCGGCAAACAATTTGTAGACAACGGTTTTGTCGTGCTAACAATTGATTCGGCCTTCCGAGGAGAACGTCGTCGTCCTGATAAAAAAGATCCCTTTGTTCTCAAACAAATGGACTACCGCCGCTTTGAGCATTACTGTGCGGACTACAGCCGAGCCGTCGATTATCTGATGCAACGCAAAGAAGTCGACACAGAGCGTCTCGCTTTTGTCGGCATTAGCTGGGGAGCAATAACGGGTGTCACGTTTGTGGCACATGAACCGCGTATCAAAGTAATGGGATCGCTTGTCGGGGGGGGTGGTTTTCCGGTGTTCTTTACGGGTCGTGAATCTGACGATCCCGAAATTGCTAGGCCATCGTTAGACCCTGCCGACCATGTAGGAAAAATCGCCCCGCGGCCATTGGTGATGGTTAACGTCACTCTGGATCTACTGGTAGCACCGATGTTTGCCAAAGCACTGCATGCCGCCGCAGGCAGAAACTCAAGTGCTATCTGGTATGAAACTGATCACTATTTCAACGGTCAAGACCGAGCAAAGATCGTGCAGGAAGATGTGATTGATTTCTTGCTGGAACATATGCCCACAAGTCGTCGCAAGCGTAACAAACCAAAACGCCGATCCACACGGTGATTGTGTTACTTGGTGACTGATTTAGCACTGAGCTGGAGTAAACTCCCATGACTTGATGGGTGACTGCGGCTACGTTGGACAAATTAACTAAAACCTAGCAGACTCCATTTAGCCAACTGTAATCTACGTAGTTGAAAAACCGGCTGTGCGCTGTCAAAATAGACCGCACAATAGAAACTAACATCAAATTACAATCTTTTCCCACAGAGATTCCAGATATGGACGAAACATCCGATAACCAAAAACCTGTCAACGTCGCTATGGTCGGCTTAGGATTCGGAGCAGAATTTCTGCCCATTTATCAAGCGCACCCAAATGCCCATGTTGCTGCAATTTGTCGCCGCAATGAAGTGGAGCTCAACAAAGTCGGCGATGCACTGGGAATTGAAAAGCGATACACGGAATTTGAAGACGTACTTGCGGACCCCAGTGTTGATTTCGTCCATATCAACAGTCCGATCGATGATCACGCTTGGATGAGTATGGAAGCGTTAAAGGCTGGCAAGCATGTAATGTGTACCGTGCCGATGGCAACCACCATTGAAGAATGCGATCAAATCTGTAACCTCGTTGCAGAAACTGGACTCAAGTACATGATGGCGGAAACCGTCGTCTATAGTCGCGAGTACCTCTATATCAAAGATCTCTACGACCGCGGAGAACTCGGGAAAATCCAATACATGAAGGCCTCGCACCCTCAGGATATGGACGGTTGGCCCTCGTACTGGGAAAAAATGATTCCCATGCATTATGCAACACACGTCGTCAGTCCTATTCTGGGACTCGTCGATGGCAAAGCGGAATATGTCTCATGCTTTGGTTCCGGCACGGTTCGAGATGATATCCGTGAAAAATCCGGCAGTCCGTTTGCTGTTGAATCATGTCATATCAAAATAGCCGACAGCGATATCTCTGCACAAATTTGGCGATTTCTGTACGACACCGCTCGACAATATCGTGAAAGTTTTGATGTTTATGGCACCAAAAAGAGCTTTGAATGGACATTAGTTGAAGGTGACGAACATGTGCTTCACACTGCTAAAAAAGCCGAGCATGAAATACCCGAACGTGTAAGCGTACCGGATTTCGCACATCTACTTCCTGCCGAAATTCAAAAGTTCACACAAACAATCGAAGATGCCGATCACCTTTCATTCGTACAAGGTGGTGGCCACGGCGGATCACACCCACATCTTGTCAATGAATTTGTCTCGGCCCTGCTTGAAAACCGCGACCCACTGCCAAATGCTGTGACTAGCGCCAATTGGACCTGCGTTGGAATCTGTGCCCATGAATCTGCAATGCAAGGTGGGCAGGTCGTATCGTTGCCGACATTTACTCTGGAATAAAACCTTCGCCCAATGGTCTCAGCCCGATCCATGCAACACGTTTGCTGCCCATGAAAATCCGATGCCTAACCCCGAATTTCAAGTCTGGTACCGGTGGAAATTTAGTAACTTCCCAGCGGTGGCGTGGGCTTCTGAAAGCCCTGGGGCATGACTTTCAGATCACCTCCGATCCAAAACCCGTGGCTTGCGATCTACTGATCGCTCTGCATGCACGGAAAAATGCTGTGGGCATCAGACGTATGGCCAAGCAATTCCCACACGTGCCTATCGTGGTTGTCTTAACCGGAACGGATCTTTATCAAGATATTGTGGGCAACCAAGCGGCCCAACATTCCCTGGATTTGGCAAAACGACTTGTGGTCCTGCAACCCTTCGGGATGCACGCTCTGACTGATGAATATCAGCAGAAAACGGTTACAATCCTACAATCCGCCAAGCCTCCAGCAGTTTTTTGTAAACCGCTAAAACACAACTTTGAAGTGACTGTGGTTGGTAATTTACGTACTGTCAAAGACCCTTTTCGAACGGCCATGGCTGCGCGACTCCTACCAGATGCCTCGCGGATCGTGGTGACACATATTGGTGCCGCGCTGACTCCCTCGATGAATACCCGGGCAAACCGTGAAGAACTAATCAACAGTCGTTATACCTGGCGCGGAAGTTTGACACGGCATCTCACGCTCAAAGCAATCGCGCGCAGTCGGGTATTGGTGGTCTCGTCTAAGATGGAAGGGGGGGCCAATGTGATTTCCGAAGCGATTGTCGCAGGAACCCCAGTTCTATCAACTCATATTTCCGGGTCATTAGGCATGCTTGGCAAGGATTATCCGGGGTATTTTCCAATCGGAGATACGGCGGCACTCGCCGCATTACTATGGCAGGCAGAAACAAACACAAGTTTCTATAAACAACTGCATGATCACTGTCGGAAACGAGCAAAAATGTTTCATCCTGACAAAGAGCGCAATTCGTTAAAACAACTACTGGCGGGTCTTGGATTGGCATAATTGATTTTTTATAAATGGAAAGTTCGTATTATGAAACCATCTCGATATCGATCTCTTCTGTTACTGCTATTGATGACCTTCATGGTGGGACAAACTGTTCCACTCAAAACAGCGCGCGGGGGCGAAGATTTACAAACCACACTGCCGCCGATTATCTACGCCGTTGCCGGAATTAAAACAAATATTTACTTCGACAATATCGTCTTAGTAAAAGACACCACTGCTTATCAATTCAAGTTCACCTGCGATCTCGGTACGACGCATACTAAACGTTGGACATTAACAGCAACTGAACAACAACTAGGCGACCACCCATTATCGTTACAAGTTAATGCGTTGGACGGCGCCCCCCTAGCAAAGGTCGAATCTATCGTTCGGGTCCTCCCCGCAAAATCCGAATCACAAGAACCGTTTAAGCTGTTAATAGTGGGCGACAGCCTGACTCATGCAACAACGTACTGCAACGAAGTTGCGCGCCTTTTGTCGCAACCAAATAATCCACCATGGAAAATGCTAGGAACTCATAAACCAAAATCCGCCGCAGATGGTGTTGCTCATGAAGGGTACGGTGGCTGGACTTGGCAACGATTTGCAAGCCACTTTGAGCCTAATCCTGATGGAACATATAAAAAGAGAAGCAGTCCGTTTGTATATCAAAGTTCAGCAGGGAAACCAAAACTCAATGTGACCAAGTATTTCAAGGAAGAATGTGATGGTGAAGTCCCTGATATTATTGTGATCATGCTGGGAATCAATGATTGTTTTAGTGCCAACTCGAATGATCCTGCCTCTATCAACAGTCGAGTCGATTCCATGTTTGGGCACGCTGATATCTTGTTAGCAGCTTTGCGGTCAGCTGCTCCACAGGCACGCATTGGCATCTGCTTAACAACACCGGGAAATTCACGGCAGGAGGCCTTTCAAGCCAACTATCAGGACCGCTATACCCGCTGGGGTTGGAAACGAATTCAACACCAACTCGTCCAACGACAAATAGCCTTCGTACAATCTGCACAAAAACAAGATGAACCTTTATTTATCATTGCCACCCAATTGAATTTGGATACGGTCGACGGCTATCCGGTAAATAACGGAGTGCACCCGAACGCCGCAGGTTACCAACAAATCGGAGCGACGATCTACGCTGCCATCAAGGCAAATCTTATTGGCCGGTAGACTCACAATTAACATGGCTTAGCGCCAAAAGCCCGCCGTGAAACAAACTGTCTGGGCGGGCGATTCCCAGCAGACTTTTGTACCTTTCTTTTGTTGCCTTCCGTTCGTCTACTTTTTAGGCTTGGACAATTTCAGGCGGTGTGAGAGTAGCCACTCATAGACTTCTTTGTTCGCGTACGTCTGACTCCAAGAATTGTGATTCACACCAGGATAAATCGTCATTTTAGCTTTCTCCCCACCCAGTTTCTTGATCGCTTCCACCATTGCCGTGCTGCGAGAGGCAGGAACGACGCTGTCTTTGTCACCATGAAAAGCCCAGATCGGAATATCTATAAGACGCTCAGCAGTGGCTGGATTCCCCCCGCCACAAATAGGTACGGCCGCAGCGAACAACTTGGGATATTTAGCGACCAGTGTCCAAGTACCATACCCCCCCATACTCAGACCCGTGCAGTAGATTCGTGACCGATCAATTTTTTGAGTTTTCGCTATATGCTCGACCAACGCATGTAAATGAGTCGCATTCCAAAATATACCTTTGGGACATTGTGGCGAGACAACAACAAAGGGGAAGTCTTTTTCCTGGCCGACACGTTTTGCCGGACCCCATTTCTTGACCAGTTCCAGATTATCACCACGTTCCCCTGCGCCATGTAAGAACAGCATCAAAGGCCATGCTTTGGTCTTCTTATATGACTCGGGAAGAAAAAGACAATAATGGATGTTTGCCTTTGTGTCGCCTTGTTTTATTTCCAAATGCTGAAACACCTGAGTGCCTGGTTTTGGCTCTTCCTGGGCAACCGTGACCGAACCGTAGCAAAAGAGCAGTGCTGCCAGCACCGCAGTAAAAACTGTTTTGGATATCCACTCGTGTTTTTTCATGATCATTTTTTTCTCACAAACTAATAGAACTGTTATTGATTCGCAAACTCTGTAACTAATCCAGCTTCAAAGCTCCCGAACTGTCACGACTGGTTTCAATAGCTAATTGGAATATTCAGTTTAAGCGACGCGAGTTCAATATTCAACTTTGCGACAGCTTGCCGGCAGCAAGCTGGTCGGTGATTACTCCGAGTGAACCTTCTTACGGATCTTTGAACCGGAGTATGGTTTATGTATTGATGCGGTGTCCGGTGTTACAATAGTCGACATCCAAAGCCTAGTGTGGTTACAGCGTTGACGTTCCAACACGCCCATTATCTAACCAATGCCTTTAACAATAAGAGTAATTGAATGAAGATGTCTTCCCATAAATCGATTAATCCATGTCGATTCATGAATCGGTTAATTCTGTTTATTTTGATGAGTCTGAGTCTAGCCGGGAATGCGAACGCGCAGGTCTATAAAAGCCAGATTAAGCCCCAATGGTCCGCAGACAACTCCCATTTTTGGTATCGCAATGATCTGGCGAAGGGTCTGCGGGAGTTTGTCCTAGTTGATTTGAAGAAAGGGAACCGTCGTTTAGCATTTGATCATTCGCAACTGGCTATGCTACTTGAGGAGGTAGGGGTGAATGGTGTGGTGGCGGGACGTCTTCCGCTTGAACAATTGAGATTTGATCTATCAAATCACCTAACTACATTTCGAATCAAGGGCACATATTTTCAGTATCACTTGAAAACTCAGAAGCTTACAAAAATTGACAAGCCAGCGGATGCACCCGAACAGCCAAAATCAGAATCAAATCATTCTCCGCTTCAGCGGGTGGAACCAACCAAACCGTATCAGGCAAGTCGTGACATTTCAGCGGATGGACAATGGCAGGCTTATATTCACGAACACAATGTTTATGTACGGGCTGTCAAAGGAGAAGAACAACCGATTCAACTTAGCACCGACGGAAAGACAGATAACGGTTATCAATCTGTGTACTGGGCAGCGAACTCAAACAACCTCATTTCCTTTCGTGTTCAACCGGACGAAGTGGGGCAGGTTCATCTGATCGAGTCATCGCCAAACGAGGGGGGACGGGCGAAGTTGCAGACACGGCGATATGCGCTGCCGGGTGATAAATTCACGACGTATGAGCTGAATTGGTTCGATTTAAAAAAACAACTTCAGGTTAAACCGGAAGTTGGCCTGATTGATTTTCGTAATCCACGCCTCCGCTGGACCCCGGACGGGCGGTTCGTCCGGTACCAGAAAATCGACCGTGGCCACCAACGTTTACGGGTCATCGAAATTGATATGTTCAGCGGTGCGACGCGTAATATTATCGACGAGGTGAGCAAGACATTTATTTGGACCGAGCATGTTCAAAACCTCGGCGTGCCACTTGTGAACTGGCTCAAACAGACGAATGAAATCATCTATCTCTCTGAGCAGGATGGCTGGCGACACCTTTATCTGATCGACGTGGCGTCGGGTAAGACAAAGAAACAAATCACCGAGGGTGAATACATTGTCCGTGCGGTGGACCGTATCGATGAAGAAAAACGGCAAATCTGGTTTCGTGGCTCGGGTAGAAATGCAAAACAGGATCCGTATTTCATTCAGTATTATCGAGTTAATTTTGATGGCAGCGGGCTGACAACGCTGACCGAGGGCGACGGTTACCACCAAATTGTTTATTCACCGGACCGCAAGTTCATCATTGATTCTTACTCCCGCGTTGACATGGCACCTGTGCATGAGTTGCGACGTGTGGGGAACGGTCGCCTTGTCTGTGAGCTTGAGCAGGCAGACACCCGAGAGTTGGAAGCGACCGGCTGGAAACCTCCGGAAGTCTTTTCTGCCAAGGGTCGGGATGGAGAGACGGATATCTGGGGAGTTATTTACCGCCCCCGGGATTTTGATCCCACCAAAATCTACCCCGTGTTGGAACATATGTATGCCGGTCCGCACAGTTCCTATGTCCCCAAACAGTTCAGTCCCGGAAATCGTTATTCGTCCATGACGGATTTGGGATTCGTCGTCGTTAAAATGGATGGAATGGGCACCGCCAACCGCTCCAAAGCATTCCATGACGTCTGCTGGCACAACCTCAAAGATGCCGGTTTTCCAGACCGGATCTTGTGGCATCAGTCTGTCGCGGAAAAATATAAATGGTATGACACTTCCAGGGTGGGGATATATGGAGGTTCGGCCGGGGGACAGAGCTCTACCGGTGCGTTGTTGTTTCATCCAGATTTCTACAAGGTCGCTGTTTCTTCATGTGGCTGTCATGACAATCGGATGGACAAGGCCTCCTGGAATGAGCAGTGGATGGGCTATCCCGTGGGACCGCATTATGCGGCTTCCTCGAATATCGACAATGCCCATCACCTACGTGGAAAATTGATGTTGATCGTCGGAGAACTTGACAAAAATGTGCCGCCTGAGTCAACGATGCGGCTTGCCGCAGCGCTGATTAAAGCCAATAAGGATTTCGAATTGATTGTGATTCCCGGCGGAGGACATGGTGACGGTGGCCGGTATGGAGACAGACGTCGCAAGGATTTCTTCAGAAAACATCTACTTGGGCTGGAGGCTCCGGACATTAATGCGGTTCCCTAAGAGAACAAATTATTTTTCGGCCGTCTCGTCAGGTTGAGATTTATTTGCCCGCCACACTTGCTGACTCAATGTCGGATAATCTGTCAACATTCCATCGACACCTGCTGCTTGGGTTTGCTGCCAAGCACTGGGGTTCCGCCGGTTCTCACCAGCTCCCGCGTAGTTGTATAGAGCTTGCTTGTGGTGTTGATGCAATCGATCGACATCTTCTCGGGTGGGGGTATAGGTCAACAAAAATACGTCTAGGAAATCTTCCTCAAGCCTTTCGGTGACCGACGCTCGGTTTACATTTTGACCAATCCGTACACGTGGATTAATTTGTTTGAGACGCTCACTCACTTCCCGGCTTTGATCAAATGCAAAAGAATTGTCAAGCATGTCATACTTGACCATCAGGGCAACTAATTTCCGTTCACCATCGCGGGTGATTTGTTTTATATTCAATGCAATAATCGTCGGACCTTGTTTCCGTTTTTGAATCAACTTAAACGTCTCTTCTAAAGTGGGTACCTGTACGGCTTGATATCCAACATCAAACCAACTTCCAGCATCCAGCTTTTTGACTTCGGCCAAAGTCACGTCGCGGATCGACTTGTTCGGACCATTTGTTGTCCGTTGTAAATTATCATCGTGTATGACAACAAGATGACCATCAGAAGTCGTGCGAATGTCGAGTTCAATTCCCATACGCAATTCTAGACATGCAGCAAACGCAGGCAGGGTATTCTCGGGGGCATGCCTTAACAGCCCGCGATGGGCAATCGCAATCGGGTCCGCAGCAAACGCGCAGTTAAGCAGTATTAGAAATAACGTTAAACCTATAGTCGGTCGAATCATAACAACACCATCACGTTGTAAATTCTCTAGAGCACTAACTCTTTGATGACATGTGCCGGCAGCACTCCAGTGAGTCGTTGATTCAAGCCTTGATACTTGTATGACAATTGTTCGTGGTCGTAACCTAGCAGGTGCAGGACCGTTGCATGGAAATCACGAATGTGGACCGGATTATTGACGATGTTGTAGGCGAAGTCATCTGTTTCGCCATAGATTGTACCGCCCTTGGCACCACCACCAGCCATCCACATGCTGAAACATCGAGGGTGGTGATCGCGACCATAATTCGTCATCGATAATTTTCCTTGCGAATAGATCGTGCGACCGAACTCGCCACCCCAGATAATTAGCGTATCATCAAACATCCCGCGTTGTTTTAAGTCTTCAATCAACGCTGCACAGGGTTGATCCACATCTTTACATTGGCTCGGCATACGTCCTGCTACATTACCGTGATGGTCCCAATTGTTGTGGTAAATCTGGATAAAGCGTACACCGCGTTCAGCCAATCTCCGAGCCATCAAGACGGTATTGGCAAACGTACCCAACTTCTTCGCTTCTTCACCGTACAACTTGAACGTATGATCCGACTCAGTGCTTAAATCCGTCAACTCAGGCACACTAGCCTGCATTTTAAACGCCATTTCATATTGCCGAATCCGAGTTTGCGTTTCTGGGTCACCGACCGCTTTAAAATTAATTTCATTTAAAGCGTTGATATTGTCGATCGTACTTTTGCGGATCGCTGCAGGCACGCCGTCAGGATTATTAATATATAGAATCGGATCACCGGCACTGCGGAATGAGACGCCCGCGTGTTCACCCGGCAAGTACCCGCTACCCCACAACCGAGAAGAGATCGCTTGCTCTTGGTCACGATTACTAGGAATTGCAACTAACACAACAAATGCAGGAAGATTTTCGTTGTCAGATCCTAATCCATACGAGGCCCATGACCCTAAACACGGACGACCCGGTACTTGGTTTCCTGTCTGCATCGCGGCGATCGCTGGTTCATGATTGATCGCTTCGGTGTGCAGCGTCCGCATCCAACAAATGTCGTCCGCTTTCTTTGCTAGATTAGGTAACAGTTCCGTATTCATCATCAGGCCACATTCCCCTGCCGGTCCGAACTTGAATTTCGAGGGCGCGATGGGGAACCTTTTTTGGCCACTAGTCATGGTCGTCAGTCGTTGACCTTTACGAATCGAATCTGGTAGATCTTTGTCGTAAAAATCTTTCATCTTGGGTTTGTGATCGAATAAATCCATCTGAGCCGGACCGCCGACCATGTGCAAATAAATCACTCGTTTCGCTTTAGCGGGAAAGTGAGTTTTAACAACGCCTTCACCCGCTGCTACGGACGTAGCACTTCCCAGCAGTGAACCGAGAGCGGCCGTCCCTAACAGATTTTTGCCCTGCGAGAAAAACTGGCGCCGAGTTTGCAACGTTTTGTATTCTTCGATGATATTCATAGGATCTTCCAATACACCTTAATCGGGCTGCTGCGGGTAATATTTTTCTATTGGTCTCTGTTCGTTGATTACTTTACAGTTCTTACTTGTTAAGGACTTCATCTAAATTTAAGATCTGATTGCAAACCATCGTCCAAGTTGCCAGTGTTACATCGTCCATCGATTCATCAACTTTCGATTCACCCACTGCCAAGAGTGATTTTGCATCATCTACATGGGCTTGATAATACTCATGCAAATGCTGTTTACTGGATTGAACAATCTCTATTTCGCGATCTTTCAAGGCTCTACTGAGCGCACGATCAGTGATAAAGTCAATCATTGCTTGGTCGCTGCCATCTGTTCCAAGAAGCGCAAGTTCAGCGAGTTTTCGAGCAGCCTCGACAAATTGTGGGTCATTTAATGTAATCAAAGCTTGCAGAGGTGTGTTTGTACGTTCTCGACTCACAGCACAATATTCGCGGCTCGGTGCATTAAACGCTTCCATGTTTGGCGGCGGTGCCATGCGTTTCCAAAAGTGGTAGACCGTGCGGCGATATAGATTCTCGCCTTTGTCTTGAACATAATTTCGAGTATTGCCACTGGGCAAACCTACCACATCCCAAATACCTGTTGGTTGATATGGTTTAGTACCTGGCCCGTACATTTTGCGTGACAATAACCCGCTTACAGCGAGGGCATAGTCTCGCACCATTTCTGCGTCCATGCGAAAACGAGGACCACGCGACAACAATGCATTATCGCGATCTAACTCTAACTTCCGTTGAGTTATAGTCGCCGCTTGGCGATAAGTCGCACTGGTCAGCATTAACTTAAACAGCTTTTGCACGTCCCAATCACTATCACGAAACTCAAGTGCCAACCAATCCAATAACTCCGGATGGCTTGGATCCGCACCCATCACGCCAAAATCTTCAGGTGTGGTTACAATTCCACGGCCAAAGATTTCTTGCCAAAAGCGATTAACCGTAACTCGCAGCGTAAGTGGATTCGCTGGATCAACAATCCACGTAGCCAATCCCAGACGATTATTCGGTAAATCGTCTGCAAATGGATGCAACGAAGCGGGCGTGGCAGCCGATACTTGTTCACCCTTTTTATCATACTCGCCTCGCATCAAAATATAAGCCATCGCATCCGAGCCTTGTTTTTCGACTTGGACATGCGTCACGGGACTACGAGCGTTAATCGCCGTTTGTTCCTGCTCTAGATCTAACACAACCTGCTGTAATTTTGCGTATTCAGGATCATGTTGATTCAGGTAATGGTTCAGTAATGTCTGGTTCTGTTCTTTCGTTCGATCTGCCTGAGCCGTTGCAAAGATGGCGTGTAACGGTGCCGCTTCGGCGATCGCCCGTACTTCCGTCACAGACAGCTTACGATCGTATAGCCGAACGTCCTGGACACTGCCTCCTTCCAACACCGCCGTTTGACTTCTCTGGCCAATACGTAACGGTGTTTTCGTACGGATGGTCGCGTCGGGCTTGATCGTATT
>Ga0208879_1001344_pt1 | contig 23415 bp, 33 predicted proteins | sample Knorr_S15_td_Bot_FD_185605 | JGI IMG/M metagenome (GOLD analysis project Ga0208879, IMG submission 185605) | Marine microbial communities from Southern Atlantic Ocean transect - Knorr_S15_td_Bottom_ad_5009_LV_A (SPAdes) (version 2) | ecosystem: Environmental > Aquatic > Marine > Oceanic | place...
CTGTTAACTAATACCCCACCGTGTGGTTTAATTGAACTATTTTCTGACATGCAAAAATTCTCTACTTATGGTCTATATGAAGGCCACACTCTTTGTTTCCACCTTCTTCCCACCACCATCTTCCTGCTCGAAGGTCTTCTCCAGGATTTATGGGCCTTGTACAAGGCTCACAACCAACGCTTGGATAACCTTTGGCAAGAAGACTGTTCTGTGGTAGATTATTTTTTTTGATATATTCTTGAATTTGATCCCAGGTCCAATCAATTATCGGATTAATCTTTAGAATATCACCATGTCCATGGTCTAGTTGAAAGATTGTAGCATCTTCTCGAGTTTTAGTCTGATCACGTCTTAATCCAGTAATCCAACCATCTAATGTGCTCAATATTTTATTAATTGGATGTACTTTACGAATTTCACAACACAGTTTTCTATTCTCTACACTTTCATAGAATAGGTTCATCCCCTTTTCTCTAACCATATCTTCAACTTCTTTAGCATCAGGAAATAATACTTCAATTGAAATATTGTATTTTTTTCTTACAACATCCATAATATCATAGGTTTCTTGTGGTAGTCTTCCAGTATCTAATGTAAAGAATCTAAATTTAGGATTAATCTTTAGCATAATATCCATAATTACTGAATCTTCTGCACCAAAACTTGATGCTTTTGCGACTTTGGGATGAAGATTATCTGAAGCCCATTCAAGTGCCTCTTCAGCAGTCTTTATTCTTGAGTTAAGATCGTCTACTTGTTCTTGTGTAAATTTTGTCATATTTTCATTTAAAGTATTTGTTTTATATTGATTACCCGAAATTCTATCCTAAATTATAAACAAGTAGATTTCAAAATAGAAAAGATGGATGAAATATCATATGTTGTAGTATTTCCCACTATATTTTCAAAAAATAAAATTCCGCAGCTAATTACAAATATCAAAAAAATTCTCAAGATGAAAAATCAACAGTTCAAATCCGTAAAACGTGACGGCGATATAGTTTTGGTTGATGCAAACGATCCTGTATTTGCATCATCTGCCATCAATTTACTCTTTGGGATTGAAAAAATTGCAATAGCAAGGCACATTAAAAATAATTTTCAGGATATTGTTTCAGAGATCACATCAGTAGGTGGCAACCTACTCTTAAAGGGTGAAAAATTTCTAGTAAGAGTTGAAGGTTCATCAAAAGGATTTCTTACAAAAGATGTCGAGATTGCAGCAACATCAAATATAATAGAAAAAAAATCAAATCTAGGATCCCGTCCTGGAACAGAAGAAGATTATGACAAATTATTGTATACATATCTAACAAAAAATAATGCATACATCTGTATTTTCTCAGATAAAGGTAAGGGCGGAATTCCATATCAATCACAAAATCAGAAAACAATTTGTGCAGTATATGACGAAATATCTGCAGTTTCTTCTTTTGAGACAATAAAACAAGGTTATGATACTCAGATCATAGTTTGTTATAGACAAAAATCAGAATTAATGAATCTAGCCAAGATAATTAATCAGATTATTCCAAGACTAGTACAAGATAAGATTGAATTAGAATTCTTTCAGCTAAAGATAAAGCCAAACGGAATTAAAAATTACTTGATCTATGTAAATTCCATTCTAGAGATTATGCTAAAACATTCAAACAGCTATGTATCACTAGCTTTATCGCCATTGATATTTTCTACTAACTTTATTGATTATTCATTAAAGCGGGTATTTGAAAAGAAGAAAGTCCCAATCATTCCACTTGCTGGAGTGGATGATAATTTATTTAATGATGCAAAAGAGATCGGATTAGAGAGAAATATCAAAAAATTAGAAAAAATAGTCACAATTAGATCAAATGAGATTCCTGTTTTTTCAAAAAAAGAAGTAGAGTCTGCCCTTAAAACAAAGAAAAAGATTTCAGTTCAGGTAGGACCTAATAATGTTCATGATATTTTAGATTCCCTAGAGGAGAATCACTGAGAATTTAAACGGCATATTTGGTTTCATATTGTGCTCAAAATAGGAGAATTCATCTACCCATGGGGAAGTGGTCATTATTCCCGAATGATGAGGCTAAATGAAGTATTAGGAGACTACGTAAAAGAAGAGTTTGAGGTTCATTTTTCAAGCAAGGGTCATGTTTATGAAAAATTATTAAAAAAATTTCCAGATCAAAAAGAGAAAATTCATGAGATCTTAATGCCAACTCCTATTGATGGAAAATTTGGACCAAGCGTTTCAATGTCACTGATGAACTTATTATTACCAATTTCAAAAAATCCTTCATTAGTAAGACAGATTGCAAACTATTTGAGAGAAGAACGAAAACTCTACAACAAAGAAAAATTTGATCTTGTAATCAATGATGGAGATATGGGTTCAAATATTTTAGCAAAAAATCGAAACATACCAAGTTTATTTATAACAAATCAATTTAGACCTAAACTATACAATTCAAGATCATATCTTTATCCATCACTAATCTTTATTGCAAAACAAATTGTTAAAGCATCAAAAATTCTTGTTGCAGATTCACCACCACCATTTACTGTATGTGAATATAATCTAAATTTTATAAAAGAAGCTGAAGAAAAAGTAACATATGTTGGATATTTTACAAATAACAAACAATTCAAAAAAGAAGATAGTTCAGATCTTGAAAAATTAGTTGAAAATAATGAATTTGGCTACTGGATGAGGACTGGAAACAAATCAACTAATGATGGGACAGGTCAGAGATATGAAAAAGTATTTCATCAAGATGAGATGATAAATGAAAAAAGAATCATTTCACATGCAAGAAATGATTCAAACATAGATTCTGTAACAGCAAAAGATGGCAAAAAATATTCAATCTCAGAGGCTTTGGACAAAAAGATAGAATGGATACAGATTGATGTTGGTTTTCTTTCAGAACAAGAAAAAGATACAATACTAAATTTATGTAGATATGCAGTTGTTAATGGTTCTCATACTGTAATGGGCGAGATTATGGGTGGAAAATCAAAGCCAGTAATTGGAATCCCAATATATGATGAGCACACAAATAACATAAGATGGGCCGAAGAAAAGAATCTAGGCGTACTAGCCCCAAAAATAGAACAAGTTACCAAAGCAATTTCCAAAATTAAAGAGAATTATGAGGAATTTGAAGAAAATTTGAGTGAATTTTCAAAGAATTTTGTTTCTAATGGAGCAGAAAATTCAGCAAAGATTGCTGCTCAAATTTTGGAAGAAAAGAGATAATACATTATTTTCAGAATTTTATGTATCTGGCACGCGGGATTACGATGGGCGAACGGACCGCAAGGGATGATGAAAAAATCCGCGTGTCAGATTAATATCGATCAATTAAGAATGGAGGAACGCTTTTATGGAAAAAATTAAGCCAAATCATAGTGCCTAACTGCCCAGAATGTACAGCGAGAGAGAAAAAGAAAATCACAGCAAAGTATGAAGAAGAAACTGCAGAAGAAGATAGGGGTAGAGATGATTTATTCAAATTATTTGATGAGATTGAAATTCCAATGAAAATGGATCCAGCTAGAAAGGGTAATTTTATTTGTAAAAGATGTGGATTATACGCCACAAGAGAACAGGTATCAGATATCAGATACAAACTAAATCAAAGAGAGAAAACACGTGAAGATAAACATGATGACTATTTAGAATGGTGGTCAAAAAGCAAAAAAGAAAAAGCAGAATTATAGAGAATTCAGTATATGGTAAAAAAGAAAGATGATATCCCAGATTGGGTTTTAGATGAAATGCAAAATTTGAGAAACCAGAAGAACTAAAAAACAGGATACATTCTTGAATTTTATGATGCAGATAACAAAATAGATGTACAGATGTATGATCCTATAGAAGATAGAAGACACATAGTTACAATGGATTTACCAAAAAAAATTAGAGACTTAGAGAAAGAATCTGTTTATGATTTTATTTTTGATCAACTTAAAACCCAATAAGTAAAAAAGTTTCAGAATTTCTAGAAAAAGAAAAAGAAATTGAGATGACTGCAATTTACCAATTTGAATTAAAATCACTAGAATTGTTAGATGTAGGCTCTAGTGAGGCTGCAGATGACGATGCAGAAGAATAAAGCTAATCCTGTTTTGTAGAATCCAATTGCATTTTGAAAGATTTTCCCAATATAGGATTGATAAAGTAGGGAAACGTGTTTTTCATCCATACTGCACCACGTATTACAGGTGGAACTATGATTTCCAGTCTTGGAGAATTTGCTGCCTTCAAAATTGCTTTGGCTACTGTTTTAGAACTAAGTGACATTGATGAGGATTTTGGCATTTTTTCAAAGGAAGAATGATCAAAGAAATCAGTTCTAACCATAATTGGACTGACAACAGTAATTCCAACTCCGGTATCTTTTAATTCATGCTTTAGACCCTCGGAAAATCCCAACATTGCAAATTTAGATGCACAATATGAAGCGATTCCAGGCAAACCAAAGCTTGCTGCAACAGATGCAATGTTTACTATATGACCAGATTTCTTCTTCAGCATTGATGGAAGAAAATTTTTGATGCAGTAAATCATACCAAAGTAATTTGTTTTCATCTGTGATTCTATCTCATCTATAGTAAGATCAGATACAGAGCCGTAGATTGCAAAACCAGCATTATTTACTAAAATATCAACAGAATCAAATTTTTCTAAAACTATTTTTGATATTTCTTTTACTTGATCTTTTTTTGAAACATCACACTGACATACTAGTGTAGAGACATGAAATTCTTCTAATTCATTTGCAACTTGTTCAAGTTTCTCTTTTCTTCTTGCAACTAAAACTATGTTAGCGCCGAGTTTTGCAAATTCTATTGCTGTTTCTTTACCAATTCCAGATGATGCTCCAGTAATTAGAATCACTTTATTTTTGAAATCCACATATCAAAAAAATCGTTTAAAGATAAAGTGGTTTCTATGCAGTTTTTGGTTTTGATATTTTACTCAAGGCTAATTTTACTAAAAGTAGCCATGTAATCACAATTGGAACGTAATAAGTTGCAATTCTCCAACCAATAACTGCATCCCAAGCAATAACTCCTTTTGGTAGGTCAAAGTCAAATGGATTCAAATTATTGATATATGCTACAATTCCAAATTCAGCCAAGCCAGAACCACCTATAGTAATTGGCAAGTTTCCAATTGCATTTGCGCCCATAACTGCCATAATAGAATCAAATGCATTAATCACATATCCTGTTCCCATTGCAATAATCATAAATGATATTCCATAAAATGACCAAGACGCAAGTGACACTAGAAAAGATATTGTAAAGATTTTTTTAGATTCAGGAGTGTGTATGTTTTCTCTGATCATAGTACATGTATCTTCCATCCAAGAATTAGTTTTATCAATAATTTTAGTACCTTTTTCTTTTCCTAATTTTTTAACAAAATATACCAGTACTTTTGGAACTTGGAATGTACGTTTGGAAGATAAGAAGAACATTCCCGTCCACAAAGATGTTACAACAATGCTAGTGACTAAAATAATTATTCCAACAATATATGCTCCATTCAATAACGCAATTATTCCTGCTATTATGGATAACAAGCCTGCTGCAAGCACTTCAGTTACAATATCCATAATTGCAATCCATGTTGCTTTTGAAAGTTCTACTCCTTTTTTCTTCAAATAATAGATTACAATAAATTCTGCTCCAACAAACATCGGAGTTGTAAATTTGATAAATTCACTGCCAACTCTAACTCCTGTCAATTTCCAAAAGGAATCAAAACTACCAAGATATTTTCTTGTGATGTATGCAAATTTGATTCCTTGGAGACCTAGTTTGATCATCATTGCAAGAACTGCACCAACAAATGGAAAGAACCCAATTGCCAATACATCTTCTAATTTGATATCAAATTGAATGGCAATAATGAAAATTGGAATTAAGGTCACAGGTATAGCTACAAGTCTCCAATTCATTGATAATTTTTTTTAAATAATCAAATATGAAAGTTGATGGTAAAGCTAGTTTGAAATATGAGCAAAGAAAAATTAGACAGGATTGAAAACAATTTTTATTTCTGGTACAGCTGGCTCAGGAAAATCATTGCTTACATCAAAGTTATACGAATATTACACAAAAAATAGAGCATTTGCTGCTGTCTTGAACTTAGATCCAGGTGTGGACAGTCTGCCGTATACTTGTGATATTGATGTAAGAGACTATGTTGATTATGCATCTATAATGCATCGGTATGATCTTGGTCCAAATGGCGCCTTAATAATGGCAAATGATTTGATTGCATCAAAAATCGATGATATTCAAAATGAGGTTAATAGAGTAAATCCTGATTATCTAATTGTTGATACGCCTGGACAAATTGAGCTATTTGCATATCGTGCTAGTGGACCTTTTCTTGTAGAAAATATTTCATCAGAAGAAAAAACAAGTATCTTTCTTTATGATGGTGCTCTAATAACTTCGCCAGTAAATTTTGTTTCAATTGCACTTCTTGCAACATCAATCAGATTACGTTTGAATTTACCAGCAGTCAATGTATTGACAAAAACAGATCTTATTGGTGCTAAACTAAAAGAGATACTACAATGGTCAACAAGTCTGAGTACGTTAGAAAATGCGATTGGTAAAGAAGCAGATGGAGATACCTATACGTTGACTACAAATATTTTACGGGGTTTGAATCTTGGTGGGTTTGCACAGGGATTGATTCCAATTTCAAATGTTACAGGTGAGGGTTTTGTGAATCTTGAAGGCGCTCTTAGTAGAATTCTTAACTTGGGTGAAGAGGTAGAAGACTAGTTGGCATCAAAGATTACTGTAAAGGCACCATCATCTACTGCAAATCTAGGTCCAGGATTTGATGTATTTGGATTAGCAATAGATGCATTTCATGACGAAGTTACATTAACCAAAACAAAAAGTGGAATTACTATAATTACGGACAATAAAATCCCAACAAATCCTGAAAAAAACACTGCAGGATTAGTTGTAAAAAATATGAAAAAAAGATTCAAAATCAAGGGCGGTATTGAAATTAAAATCAAAAAAGGAGTTCCTTCAGGATTTGGAATGGGAAGTAGTGCTGCATCAGCTGCAGCTGCTGCAGTAGCATTTGATAAACTGTTTGCACTAAGGCTTGATGGAAATTCTTTAGTAGAATTTGCAGGTTCTGGTGAAAAAGCCAGTGCTGGTTCAATTCATTATGATAATGTTGCTGCTTCTGTTTTGGGGGGATTTGTGATTGTAAAGACAGATCCTTTAGATATAATCAGAGTAGAACCTCCAACAAATCTTAGAATGTGTATTGCTGTTCCAAATATTGACGTTCCAAAAAAGAAGACCAAAGTATCAAGAAGTGTAATTCCAAAGAAAATTAAGTTAACTGATAGTATTTTGAATCTATCAAATGCATCAGCAATTGTTGCAGGATTTATGAAAAAAGATCCAGTGTTGATTGGAAATTCAATTAAAGATGTGATAGTTGAACCCGCAAGACGACATATGATACCTGGATTTGCTAAAGTCAAGCAAAATGCCCTAAAAGCAGGAGCGTTAGGTGTTACAATAAGCGGAGCGGGGCCCTCAGTAATTGCATTTTCAAAAAGTTCAGCTAATTTGAAAAAGATTTGTCTATCTATGTCAAGAGGATTTGCATCTAAAAAAATAAAATGCCAAACAATAATCTGTAAACCTACTAAGGGTGCTGCAGATAAGAGAAAATAATTTTAGGGGGATTTTATGAAAAAAGCAGTCATTGTCTTTAGTGGAGGAGTTGACTCTGTTTGTGCAGTTTCATTTTTAAAATCAAGGTATGAGTTGTATGGTATTACGTTTTCATATGGACAAAAGGCAAGCAGAGAGATTATAGCAGCAAAATCTTTTGCAAAGAAACTAGGGTTAAAGCAGCATAAAGTAATCGATATTGGGTTTATGAAAGAATTGTATGGCGATTCTAACGTTTTAACAAGCACAAAAAGAAAGATTCCTAGTAAATTTGAGTATTCAATTGTAGTTCCAATTAGAAATGCAGTATTTCTATCAGTTGCATCAGCATGGGCTTTTACCCTTAATGCCTCACTGGTTGTATATGGTGCTCATACTGGAGACAAACACTATCCTGATTGTAGACCAACTTTTGCAAAAAAACTAGAAGCTGCATTCAATCAAGGGGAGATTGATGGAATCAATTCAGGATTACGAAAAACTATTGAGATTTGGTCACCTTATCGTCAAGGATTATCAAAGAAGGATTTACTAAAAGCTGGAGTGAAAGTTTTAGGAGACTCTATCTTTAAGACCTGGAGTTGTTATTCAAATAAAAAATATCATTGCGGAGTTTGTGAATCTTGCAATAACAGAAAAATTGCATTTCAGAAAGCTGGTATTATAGATAAAACAAAGTATATTAAATAATTCTAGTAACGATTTTGAAGAATCTTCTTTTTTAGAATAAAACCTCTAATTCCAATATACCACACTAAGAAGAAAATTCCAAAAATTCCTGTGATCATATAGTTATGTACGTCTACTGGAAGTTCTCCAAAAGAGTCAGTAATTTTAACTGCTGCTAGAAAGGAGATTACAATAAGAGCTACACATTCTATTGCATACCATGTCCAATGAGGCCAAGATTCCTTAGGAATGTGAATATTTGGATGTACTACCATGTTTGTAATAAAAAAGATAGATTATTTAATTTTTCAGTATTTTGAAAAAGATGGGTCTGATGCACGTTTCCTAATGAGTGTCATTATGCTCTCTTTTTCTTGTTTATTTTCATAAATCCCTCTAAATGCTGATGAAGAGAGCATTACATCGTTTTTTACACCACGCATTTTCATACAGAGGTGTTCTGCATCTGCAAAAACTACAACACCCTTAACGCCTTGAGAATATAGCTCATCAGCAATATTTTTGGTTAGTCGTTCCTGAATTTGTAGTCTCTTTGAATATTTTTCAACTAATCTGACAAGTTTTGAGATTCCAAAAACTCTGCCATTTGGAGAGTAGGCAATGTGGATTTTCCCAAAAAATGGCAACATATGGTGTTCACACATTGAGTAAAATTGAATATTACGTGCAATAACTACATCAGAATCTTCTGAGAATTGTACAGATAACTCCGAATCAGAATCATATCCGGAAAAGATTTCTTTGTACATATTTGCAATTCTTTCAGGAGTATCTAGTAATCCTTCACGAGTGGGATCCTCACCAACTTCAATAATTAATTCTCTAATGAGTTTTTTTATACGTTCTTTGTCCATTTGATATTTTCACAGAATTTTTCTAGTATTTGAACCTAATCAGGTTTTTAGGTAGGTGCTAATGTTATGGGGCTCCAATAAATTTGTGTAACTGAGGAACTACCTTGACATCAATATAGTAAGGATATACTATATCATACAAATTCAATAAAAGTTCAAGTGATGGCTCAGAAACACCATAGGTAGGCTGAATGACAAATCCATCAATATCATCTTTAGAGATGACATCAAAAATTTGATTTGTCAATTCTCCAAATTCGTTTAACTGAGTTTTGGAACTGACTACAATTTTGATGTAAGTTGTTTTCTTTGCCTTTACTGAAGATTCAAGACATTTCATTGCATGAATAATTAATTTTTCATAGTGTTTAGAGTCTACAAAATCAGAGTCTTTTGTTTTAAATTCAATTTTTACAATATCAAAAAATGGTAAAACATGATTGAATCTATCAATATCAAAACATGATGATTCAAGATATGTAGGAATTTTTTTGTCTTGGATATGCTTTGCAAGTAGTGCTACAGCCTCATGTTGGATTAATGGATCACCTCCAGTAAAATTTACTTTGTAAGTTTGGTTTTTGAGATTGGAATCAATTAGTTGATTTGCCTCTTCAATTGTATATTCTGTACCAGAATCAAGAGGAAGAGATTCTAATGTATCACAATAAAAACAAGTGAAAGGACATCCTGCAAGTCTCACAAATAGAGTCTTTGTTCCATAAAGAATACCTTCGCCTTCAACTGATGTAAATATCTCAAATAGTCTTACTTTCATGTAATATTCGTAATTTTTTTCATTATTAATTCAATGAGTTTCTACTAATGCATAACTGGTTCTTTCGAGTAGAATAATCCAGAGATAAAGAACACTATTCCTAAGATTCCAATAGTGCTTCCAATAAGTTCTACTTGATTTTGAAAATAACTTTCCATTGGAGCCCATAACCAAGCCATCAAAGCACCAACCACAATCATTGGAACTCCTACTCCAACTGTAATTGCTTTAGAGGCCATATTCATTTCTGTTTAGAAAATGTATATGAAGTTTATGATAATTTAGGTGGATTTGTTTTGCTTGTACTGATTTCAGTTTATTGATTGATATTAACTATGAGTTGCTTTGCAGAAATGATCTTATTTTCAGAATCATAGGTTATCACATAGAGCATTGCGTTTGAACTATTTGGAAATGGAGTTACATTGTTTAATGTTACACTATCACTAGATGTGAATTTTTCAGTATTTGGATTACAACTAACACAGCCTATTTTGTAATTTGTTGCTTGATCATCGTGATTCCAAGTAATTTTAACAGTTGCAGAATTACCATCAAAGTTTGATACAGATATTTGAATATTATCAAGTAATTCAGCAAATGCAGGATTTCCTAAAAACACACTAGCCACTAAAATTAACAAGCCTAATGATGCAATAACTTTCAATTCTCTTCCTCCAAATCGTTTCTTAATTTAACCATATTTAGTAGGTCTTTTTTATAAATTTCAACTACACCTAATCTTTCTAGTCGTTTTACTGCTCTCCACATAGTAGTTCTAGGTTGAAGGAACTTCTTTCGTAGATCGCTCTCAAAAACTTGGCCCCCATTTTTAGAGATAAATTTTACAATTTCTTTGTCATCTTCGCGCATTTCAGGTCTAAGATTGAAAATTGTGTAAGTGTCAAAAGATTCTTGTTCTGATTGTTTTTTAGATGAAGGTGCAGCATAGACTTGTGAAGATTTTGATTGTTTTTTCTTGATAAGAATTGCAGCTGTAATACTAGCAGTAACTATTAGTCCAAAAATTAATCCCGTAGTCATAAAATCAAGTGTGTATTCATTTTGATTAGTAGTTGGTTCTGGAATGATTCCAAAAATATATTCTATTTGAGTAGGTCCGCTGAAAAGTTCTAGTTTAATTTGTTCGTCAATTTGTTTCATATTATTTGGTAAAACACTCATTCCAACAATTACAGAGTTTTCTGGCATTAGTAATGAGTAATTTGATGGAGAGTCAAATGAAAAAGTCCAGACTCTACCTTCTTTTGAAATTAAATTATGAATGTCATAATCAACAGTGATACTTGATGAACCAAGAGTGTCAATTATTGCTTTATCATCAATAATATCTCCAAATAGTAAAGAGTCATTTTTCCCAATAGCAATAAAATTGTCAATAGATGAACCAAAGAGACTTAGTTCAAAATAAGAAGAATCCACATCTATGTTAGAGGAAACGTGTGTAGAACCATCAGACTGAATGATCAGATCTAGAGTTCGAGTAGAACTAAATGAGGTCTGCAAAGGTATTGTCAGTGCAATAACAATTAAGCCAGCAAGTATGAAAGGTGCCCTAACCATTGTTTCAAGAATACCATCAGTCCTTACAAAAAGCATTCCATCTTCTCGAAGATACTCTTTCCTATGAATTTGTACGATTTCGGGTTTCATAGGCTTAATACCTTAGATTCATACTTTCTACAAGTCCCTGAAATTTCTTAAACTCCTGGAAAAATTTAAGTCCTTTTTCAGTAATCTGAAAGACTCTATTTCTGTCATTTTTAACTAAATCGACCAAACCTGCTTCAATTAGTTTCTCACATTTATCTAGTACTGCATAGTGAGATAGGTTGGCTTTTCGAGAGATTGCAGATACAATGATTCCATCACGACCGCCATCGGCTGTAACGTTTAAGATATCACCCATTATGCCCATTTCTGATCTGTATTGTTGTTTTGACATGCTATAGTACAGAATTATTTAGTTTAAGAGGAACATTATGAAACGTCAAAGCGGAACATAAAGCGGAACAGGGATTTAGTTGGAGAAACACCTTGATTTTTCAGAAAATTGATGCGGGGAGAAAATCATAACTTTTTTCTTTAGTTGACTAAAAATCATTCACAAGGTCAGCTTTGCGATTCATAATAACTTTTTATTCTAAGATTGAAAAGAAAATCATAAAATGTTTGATAAATTCAAAGAAGGGGGAGAAGAGATGGTAGAAGAAAGAATAGAAGAAAATACTGGAGAATCTGTAGAATCTACTTCAACAGCTGAATCTGGAAGTGAGATTGGAATTGGGGAATTGATAGGAAAACGTGCAAAATTAGAAGAGGCAATAGATTATGTTGGTTTGATGATTAAGAATCTTAAAGACAAGAGAACTTTGCTTGAAAAAGACATTGAAGAAGAATCAGTAGATATTAAGAATCTCAAAGAAAAACTACAGAAAGTTAGTGAATACATAGAAGAGGAAAATAGAGGAATTAAGGAGCTTGCAGTTAAGAGACAGCACGTAGAGAATGAAGCTGATGAAGTAGGTACAATCATCAATACATTAAGAGATAGGCTTTCAGGGATTCATAGAATTATTGGTGATGAGGGTGACAGAGTTAAGAGAATTAAAGAATCCAGAGAACAATTAGATGATTGATTCCATGTTCAATTAGACATAACTTAGTTAGATCTTTGAGATGATAGTTTAGATTATTTAGTATCTTTCTAGAGTTATTCTGAGTGTTCTTTGCTTCTTGTTTAGCCACCTGAATCAGATTATCCTCTCTGCAAAAATACAAGATTTTGTACATCGTTAACATCTGCAGGATTACCATCAGATTTTTGAATAAATGTGTTAAATCCTATAACAAATTCTCCTGCAAGTTGATTACAACTAACATCAAAGCTTAGTTGTGTATCTGCTAGATATGTATGAAAATCAGTAACAGATCTAAATTCAATATCTGTAATTGAATCTAGAGTGCTTTGGTCATCTGATTCAGCAAATGCGGTATTGCTGGCAGTTATACCAGTAAATATAATCATTGAAAAAACAATGCTTAGAAGTTTTGTACTTCGTATTGTAAAACCTGAAGTTTTTTTAATAAAAAGAATATCGTAAGATAAAATCGTAAGTATTAATAGCGATGATTAGACTTTTTGCAATTAGTAAAAATATCTAAAACTAAAATTTTAGAATTAGAGAAATTTAGTAGTAGATACTTTTTGAGAATCTGTTGGAACTGAAGGAAACATTTGATCTGTAGTACTTTCTGCAACAGCAGCAGCCTCTTTTAGAATATTTTCAGATTCTAAGTTAGTAGTTTGATCAACTCCAAATGTTGCATCGCCTGAGAAACTTTCTGTCATAAAACCTTCAAGCATTTCTGCCATTTGGCCAATTTCTTTCTCAGCTCCAGGCATTATTTTCCCAAGAGATGATTTTAGATTCTTCATCAAACCCACTGTTGGCATCATTGCTACTACAGTATCTCCAAGATCACCACAAGTAGTTAGGCGTAATTCAATTTGTTCTAATGCTATTCTAGCACTACTCAAAATTTTTGTAACTTTTCTTATCTCTGCTAATTCATTACCAAGAACTTTGGTGGTTCGAGTATCATGTTTTTGTGTTGCCTCTACAATTCTTTGAAATAATTTTGTATCACGTTCTTGTAAGTTTGTTAGCATCGAATCTAATTTGTTAATTTGTAATTGTAATTTTTTAACTGCATTTGAAATTCTTGGTTTTAGTGGCCCTTTAGGCTTGATAGAATCATTAATTTTTTCAGCAATACTTGATTTTGGTGGTTTTGACCATTTACTAGATAAATTAGACATAAAACTCGATTTTAGAAAATGTACTTAATTTCAGGTGTGAAAATTGATTTACACTTGATAAAATTTCATTAACAAAAACTAAGCGATAGAAATAGTCTTTCTTTAAGCCTCTAAAAGGCAGAGATCTTTTATTTTTGTAAACAAATACTTTGAAATAATCTATTTAGATATTTTTTATAATGGAATTTAGAGCTTGATTAAATGAATAAAAAAATTGTATTAATCCCCATAATTATGATAATTGCAACTTTTGTAGCAACTTTTTCATTAGATCCATCTGAAAGAAATGGCAATGTTGTATTTCATGTAACTCTTGCAGATCCTGACTTGTACACTAATGGTACCTATACTGATATATTTACTATCAATGAGGGCGAGTTTTCTTTTAGGTTTGTTCCAAATGGAAGTAGTCCAGAGATCTTATCAATAATACTAAATGGGAAAAATTTTGATTTTTCTGAAGATTTTACTCTTGAAAGTACTTTACATCAAACTGGAACTTCTGAATATTTTACATGGAAATATGTTGGGCAAGAAATCATTTCAATTTCTAAGATGCAAGAAATTTCCATAACCATCAACCCAAATGGAAACATAACAGGTTCTGTATCTGTAGATATTTTAGAAAATTAAGAGGCGTATACCCCTTAACTGCAGAACACTGAGAGATTTCCTCTCGTTGTCAGAACGTTATGTCGTCTGATTGCCTTTTTGGTTCTGCGGGGCAACGCAATTTTAGTCGATAGGAATTATACCCTTCGGCATTAATTACTATAGTAACTTTAACTATTTAACATTTAATTCAATAAATTCTAAAATTTATAATATTTTATAAAATATTTTGTGCCTATTTATAGGTCTAATTGAGCTATAAATTTGAATTTTTATTTAAAAAATATAAGATTATGTGGAAAAATTATATTTGTAGCTTTTGCAAGCTGAGGAATGGATTTGCTACAGCAATTTAATACAGCTTTGAAGGAGAAAATGTGATGAAAGATAGAAAAGCGAAGGCTAAGCTGATCATACTTTTAGGAGGTATTTGGGTAATTATTACATTACCACTGCCATGGTTAGTAAACAACCCACTGGTTTCAGAAACACAATTTAACACTATACTTGCCATTATAGGAGTCATGTCAATTCCATTTATTGTTCTTGGAGTTGTTTGGACATTAAAACCAGAACTTACAACTTAGGAAATTTCAATTGAAAGACATCCACATAGTTGATAAGATTCCTGAATTAGATATTGCTATCAAGGCTGCAAGAGAGGCAGGAAATGCAATTTTAGAGATTTATCAGAGAGATTTTAAAACATCTAAAAAAAAAGATGGTTCCCCAATTACAGAAGCAGATCTTAAGAGTAATGAAATCATCAAAGAAATTCTTTCACAAACAGAACATACAATTTTGTCTGAAGAAGATAAAGATGATCAAAGTCGATTATCAAAGGATACAATTTGGATTATAGATCCACTTGATGGAACTTCTGATTTTATTGATAAGACAGGTGAATTTACAGTTATGATTTCATTGATAAAAAACAAGAAACCAATTCTTGGAGTTATTGGTTGGCCTACAGAAAAAACATTCTTTGTTGCACAAAAAGGAAGTGGGGCATTTAGATATTCAAATGGTGAATGGAAGAAAATATCTGTAACTACATCAACAAAACTTTCTGAGTGTAGAGTAATTGGATCAAGGCACCATCTATCAGATAAAGAAAAATTATTTATCAAAAAATTAGGTATTAAGGATTTTACAAGTATAGGTAGTTCATTAAAGGTTGGGAAGATCAGCTCGGGAGAAGCTGAAGCATACATCACAACCACAAACAAAATGAAGGAATGGGATTCAGCTGCATCTTATTGTATTATTTCAGAGGCAGGAGGAAAAATGACCGATATGTTAGGTAATGATATCACATATAATAATAAAGAAGTTTTTCACCAAAATGGAATTCTAGTGACAAATGGATTAATTCATGATAAAATTATTGAGAAATTTAAAAAATTAGAGTAGGTTTCTTCCCCTAAGAAATTCCTTCACTTTGTTTGCACTATCTGAAAGTGAATCATGTTCTGTATCAAGTACTAAATCTGCTTTTTCTGGAGCTTCATAAGGATCATCAATTCCTGTAAATCCTTTGATTTCCCCTTTTCTAGCTTTAGCATACATACCTTTGACATCTCTTTCTTCACATTTTTCAAGTGAACACTTTACAAAACATTCTGCAAACTGATCACCGGCATCAATAATCTTTCTAGCATTTTCTCTATTCTCATTATATGGAGATACTAGAGATACTACGCTTGGAACACCATGATTTAGTAAAAGCTTAGCCAAATGAGCAACTTTTTTGTTGTGCTCATCACGTCCTTCTTTTGAAAAGTCTTTTGGAGAGAACCATTCTCTTAGTTCATCACCATCAAGCATTGCCAAATTTGAGATATCTTTTTGCAAATCTTTTACGATGGTAGTCTTGCCTGAACAAGGAAGACCAGTCATCCAAAGAATGAAGGGTTTCATAAATCAAAACCCCTTAACTGCTCATAAAGAGCTTACGCTAATTTTGAAACCAAGGTTGATTTTCTAGATATTCAATCTCTTTAATCATGTCTTCCATCTTTTTTGAAATTGTCATAACTGATTTGAATTGCTCATACATGTCATATTCCTCTTCTTTTGAGAGCACTTCTGATTCGGCTTTATCAAAAAAGTTTTCTTCTTTGGTTTTATGGTCAATCAGAAATATAGAATATGTTTTTAGATACCTGGCAACAGGTTCTCTTACATCTTCTCCTTCTTTCCATCTTTTAAGATATTTTTTGATTTGTAATGCAATTCTTCTAGAAAACTCATGTTCTATTAACAAAGCTCTAATTTCTTGTTTAAGATGATCATAGCTTGCAACACAAGGAAAATAGGAATCTTCTTCTCTTGAATAATGAATGGAATCTAAGAATTCATCTATAACTAATGAAATTTTATCCATATCAGATAAAGGAATATTTTTTCCTGCATAAAGTTCTGTATAACACTTTATGATCACCTTTTCTAATCGTACAATTTGTTTGTGATCCTTGCGTAATTCGTCTGTTGCGCTCAAGTAAGAAAAGTATCTTACAGTTGATTTAATGTGTATCTAAAAATCAACTTTAGAGGCTAAAATTGTCAAACATATCCAGTTTAACTTTTATCAGTAAATATTTACATTCAGTCATAAATGAACCCCATTATTTTGTCTGTTTTGAATCTGATCAGAGGACAAATTGACGAGGTATTTCCATTATTTGATTTTGATACAAGTTTGATTTTGGACAAAATTGTTGAGATACAAAGTTCTATAGCGACGTTATCTATTCAGGATGCACCAATTGCTTCGGCTCATGTTATATTACTTGCAGCAGGAGTAGTAATTTTTCTTGGAGTTGCGGGAGAATCATTCTTCAAAAAAACAGGAATTCCAGATGTAGCATTTTTGATGATTTTTGGAGTAATTATAGGACCTGTCCTTGGAATTATTCAACCAGAAGCTGTTATTGAAGTAGTGCCATATTTCGCGGCACTCGCATTAATAATTATCATGTTTGATGGTGGATTACACTTAGACATTAAACATATTGTAAAAACTGCACACTTTTCTGTAACACTAGCTGTTTTTGGTTTTATTTTATCAGTTGTAATCATTACACTTGCTGCTCATTATGCGTTAGGATGGTTATGGTTAGAGAGTATTTTGTTAGCTTCAATTGTAGGTGGAAGTAGTTCAGCAATTGTTTTTGGTCTTGTTAGAAATATCAAAATTTCAGAAGAAGTCAAATCAATGCTAAGTTTTGAATCTGCACTAACTGATATTTTATCTATGATTGTTGCATTCATATTACTTGAAGCAGTGCTTATAGGACATTTTGATCTGCAAACAATACAAGAGACCCTTGGAAGAGCAGTTGTTGTTGGTCTAGTTCTCGGGTTTGGGGTTGGAGTTCCATGGATGTATATTTCAACAAAGCTTGGAAATACTCAACACGCATACATGCTTACATTAGGAATCTTGTTTGTTTTGTTCTTCTTAGCAAACTCATTTGGAGAATCTGGAGCTTTGACAGCACTAGTATTTGGTTTAATGCTTGGAAACAAACGCCACCTCTCACGAATACTCAAATTTAAACTGCCAAAGATTGAGGTAGATGATCCAACACATAATCAACTAACATTTTTAGTAAGATCGTTTTTCTTTGTGTTTGTTGGATTGATGGCAAGTTTTGGACAAATAGAATATGTTGTATTTGGAATTTTGGTTACAATTGTTGTTTTTGGTGGAAGAATATTTGTTGGCACGATAACACTAACAAAAAGATTTTCCAAATTAGATAAAGCAGTAACAAACTCAATGATTCCTAGAGGATTAGCTGCAGCTGTACTTGCCACATATCCAGTAACTATGGGTTTGTCAAATGGAGGAGCATACCCACAAATCATCTTCTTTATCATTTTATCATCAGTAATTATTACAACAATTGGGTTGGGAAAATCAAAGAAGATTCCTCCCCCCGAATCAGTTGAAGGTGGATTTATCAAAAAACCACCCGAGGATTCACAAAGAGAATAGATGAATGATTTATCATTTCTACGCGCGCCTTATATACAAAATTTCTTTATTAATTTCATGGTAGAAATTCCATCAATTCCAAAAAAAGAAAATTCATCTGTTGAAGAAAAACTATCTTGGAGAGACATTCAGGGATTAAGTTTGACATTTGAAGAACCTAACTTCGAATTAAATGAGAAATTCCCCCCTTATGCACAAGCGTAAGTTAGATTATTTTTTTTTAATTATAGATCAAGTGTTTCTTTGAGACCCTTGTATCTATTTCTAATAGTTACTTCAGTAACATTTGCAGCTTCAGCAATATCATGTTGAGTTTTATCCTCACCATTTCTGACACAGGATAGGTATAATGCTGCAGCTGCTAGTCCCATTGGATCTTTTCCTGCAGAAACTTCATTTTCTTGTGCTTGTTTTAGTACTTTAACTGCATACCTTTTTGTTTTTTCAGCAATTCCAATTTTGCTTGCAATTCTTGCAACACATTGAACTGAATCAGTTACTGGCATCTTCAAATCAAGCTCTTTAACTAGTAATCTGTAACATCTTGCAATATCTTTTCTTTTGATGTTACCAGCTTGTTCTACGTCTTTTAGATTTCTTGGAGTTGAAGTATCACGACAAGCAGCATAAAGTGATGCTGCCATCAAAGCTGAAATGGAACGACCTCTAACAAGACCTTTTTCAAGTGCTTTTCTGTAAAGGTAGGCTGCTTTTTCAATAACTGCATCAGAAATTGCTAGTTTGTCTTTTAGTCTATTTAATTCACTAAATGCTTGTCTAAAGTTTCTATCTACTGGTTCATGAACTTGACTTCTATTATCCCAAGTTCTGAGTCTTTCAATTGTGCTTCTCATAGTTGCTGTAAGTGGTCTACCAGAAGCATCTTTGTTTACAGGATTAATGATTGTTGCAAGACCCATATCATGCATTGTTAATGATGTTGGTGCACCAGCTCTCGCTCTATCACCATGACCATCTTGAGAAAATGATCTCCATTCTGGTCCAGATTCTTGTAATTTTTCAGTAATTACAAATCCACATTTAGAGCAGAACATTTCTCCTGATTCATCATCTGTAACAAATTTTCCCTGTGCACATCTTGGACACATTTCATCTGTTTTACTTACCATTCACGAGTCTAGATTCCTCGTTATTTGGTATTTATTAATCAACAACTTTTTCTTCAAATTTCAAGCCAGTTTTGAGCTAAATAACAACAGAATAGTCATTATAGAATAATTTAAAGTAAAAAGTACAAATCAACCGTTAGATTAATGGTTAACATTGAAACTAAAATTCTAGTTTTTCTTTGATTGTTTGAACATATTTTTTGTTGTATTCGTTGAATAGTTTAATTTTGTTTTGAGACAAAGCCATAGCACCTGGCCTACTATTCACATGTTTTTCGCTGATTTTTTGTTGTTCTAAGAGCTTCTTAAGATTCTCTCTTGGTTGAGATTCTAGTTCTGCAAGTAAAATTTCAAGTTCTTTTTCAAGAATATCTTTGATGTTAGGAATTGCAGGGGGTTCAGCACCAATAATTTCTTTAGTTGTGATTTTACCAAATACTTTCTTGTCTAATTCAAGCAACAGTGAAAATTGGAATTCGGGTTATAAATTCAGTTTTATTTGAAACGAATTTACCACAGTAACTTAATCACGCCTGAGAAGTAAATGTCTACTTATAAGAAATTAATATGAATAAAAGTATGGTAATTCCAGATGACGTTGAAGAATTCGTTGAAAAACACATCAAGTTAATGATTTCTCAGACTGAGACATACCTGCCTTTTATCAAAGTTGTATTTCCTTACTCAAACAATGTAGCTGATAGTGTTTACAATTTAATTATTGGTAGTGCATTGTCTGTATTTGTTAATCAATATACAATGAAGATGAAAAATCCAACGGTAGGAGATTTTACAGATTTTGGAAAGATTGCTCTTAAATATAGAGATCAGATTGACCAGTTTTTTAAATAGTTAAAAGAAATTTTCAGTTGAATCTGGAGTTAGCAATGTTACAATCAGAAACAGGGCTGTCTTAATCAAGAAAATATTAAAGCTAAGTTAGTCTAATCAAAAAAGCCCTACAAGTTTATTGTAGAAGAAAAAATTCTTTCAAATAATACATCTTTAAATTTATTTACCAAATCCATTATTACTCGAACTTGTTCCACTATTACTTCTTTGAGACTTTGAATAACATCATCAAGTTCTGAAATTACAGTCTGTAATTCTGCCTTGTCATTTCTTAGAGTTGATATCTGTCCTTTAAGGTTGAGATTTTGTTGCTTTAACTTGTCATTTTCTTCAGTTAATCGTTGTGTTTTTTCTGATTCAGTATCTCCCGGAAATAGTTCAGGTACGGGATCAGGATCAGATGGTCCAATTGGTTTGGGTTCTGGAGTAGGTACTGGAATTTCTGGTGGTTTTATCTCTTGCTCAGTTTCAAATGCCAATGTAAATTGCGAAGAGCCAACTGAAAGAAGTATAACCGTTAAACAAAAAATAAAACTAGTTTTCATTTTAATTTTTCACAGAAATATTAGAACAATTTTGTATATGAATATGATTATTGATTTCTAGGAACGAAAAATAGAGTTATTTGTAAAAACCAGGCTCTTGATCTCTTTTTTGTTTTGGTAGATCATCCATAACAGCTTTAACAACTTCATCATGATTATATGTTAGATGTCTAAGAAATTTTGCTGATTCATCTGCTCTTGTCTTTGCATCAGCAAATAGCATTTCAGGGCTACTCAATTCAGCCATCATCGTATTACATTCTTGGCATGGTTGAAAGTCAAGATAAAGCTTCATTGTTTTACGTCATTTTCTTTGGTATTTAGACTATTTTATGCATTGAGTAAGTGGCGCCTCTTTTTTTCTAGGCTTTACCTTGTCTACTGCATCAATCAAATCTTGTTGGGTAATCTTGATTTCTTTGACATTTTGTAACTCGCCACTAACATATCTCTTCAGAGCTACTATTGCTGCTCTGTTTGTAACCGCAGCAATTTCTGCACCACTAAAACTATTTGTCAACTCTACAAGTTTTATAATATTAACATCACTTGCAAGTGGTTTCTTTTTTGTATGGATCTCAAAGATGTGTTGTCTTCCTTTAGCATCAGGGTTGGGAACTTCAATGATTCTATCAAATCTGCCTGGTCTTAGCAGTGCCTCATCTACAATATCTAATCTGTTAGTTGCACCAATTATCAAGACGTTGTGAAGTTCTTCAAGTCCATCAATCTCAGTTAGAATTTGAGAGACTACATTTTCTGTAACATGTGATCCTGAACCTCCACTACTTCTTCGTGGAACAAGTGCATCAACCTCATCCAAGAAGATAATACATGGTGCTGCCTGTCGTGCTTTTCTGAAAATTTCTCTGACTCCTTTTTCAGACTCGCCAACCCACTTTGATAATAATTCGGGACCCTTAATGCTGATAAAGTTAGACTCGGTCATTTTTGCAAGTGCTTTTGCAATCAGAGTTTTACCAGTTCCAGGTGGACCATGGAGTAAAATTCCCTTTGGAGTTTCTACATTAACATAATCAAAGGCTTCTTTGTATTTGATAGGCCATTCAACTGCCTCACGGAGTTCTTCTTTTAATTGATCCAGACCTCCAACATCATCCCAACTAACATTTGGAATTTGGACTTGGACTTCTCTAAGTGCACTTGGTCTTACTTCTTTTAATGCATCTCTAAAGTCTTCACTAGTTATCTGAATCTTTTGAAGAATTTCCGAAGAAACTTTCTCTTCATCAAGATCAATCTCAGGAAGAATTCTACGTAGTGATCTCATAGCAGCTTCTTTGGATAATACTTCCAAATCAGCTCCTACAAATCCATGTGTAATCTTTGATATTTGTTCAAGATCTACATTTTTGTCAATTGGCATACCACGTGTATGAATTGAGAGAATCTCAAATCTTTCCTTATCATCAGGAATTCCAATTTCAATTTCTCTATCAAATCTACCTGGCCTTCTTAGTGCAGGATCAATAGAGTCTGGTCTGTTAGTAGCTGCAATCACTACAACTTTTCCTCTAGACTTCATACCATCCATCAATGTCAATAGTTGAGAAACTATTCTCTTCTCAACATCACCTGATACTTCGTCTCTCTTTGGAGCAATAGAATCAATCTCATCAATGAAAATTATACTAGGTGAGTTTTCTTCGGCTTGTGTGAAGATTTCTCTTAGTTTCTCTTCGCTTTCTCCGTAGTATTTACCCATAATTTCAGGACCACTAAGTGAGATAAAGTGAGCATTAGTTTCTCCCGCAACTGCTTTTGCAAGTAAAGTCTTTCCTGTACCTGGGGGACCATATAGTAAGACGCCTTTTGGTGCCTCTATACCTATTTTGTCAAACAACTCTGGATGTCTCATGGGTAATTCAACCATCTCACGGATCTTCAGGACCTCATTTTTTAGACCTCCAAGTTCATCATATGTTATTCTTGGGATAGATGCATCAACTGCTTTTGTCATTGCTCCAAGTTTAAAGACTGTCTTTTCAGTAACAATAACTGGTTTTGATGGCTTAGTGTTAGTTACAACAAACTGAACTCTACTTCCCATCTGTGTGTTTAGAGATATTGAATCTCCTGTTGTAAAGACATGATTAAGATAGTTGTAAATCATGTATTCTTGTAATCCTTCTGCCGCAATCTTTTCAGTTGGAGATAAGATAATCTGTTCAGCATTTGCAGTTTCAACGGATTTTAACGAAATTTTATCACCAATTCCAGCTCCGATATTTTGTCTTGTTATTCCATCTATTTTGATAACTCCTGCTCCATATTCTTCAGTGGTACCTGGCCAGAGTTTAACATGTGTTTTTTTGTTGTATGTTAATTCTAAAATTTGACCTGTGCTCCATTTTTGATCCTCAA
>Ga0208879_1001345_pt1 | contig 23404 bp, 6 predicted proteins | sample Knorr_S15_td_Bot_FD_185605 | JGI IMG/M metagenome (GOLD analysis project Ga0208879, IMG submission 185605) | Marine microbial communities from Southern Atlantic Ocean transect - Knorr_S15_td_Bottom_ad_5009_LV_A (SPAdes) (version 2) | ecosystem: Environmental > Aquatic > Marine > Oceanic | place...
TCAGTAGCGGATATTCTCGCGGCGGCCAAAGGTGGCGGCGAAGCGAAGCCCAAGGCACCCGAGGGTAAACCTTCAGTAGCGGATATTCTCGCGGCGGCCAAAGGTGGCGGCGGGGCGAAGCCAATGCCAGCAGTTGCGAAAACCGTTAAAACAGGTGCGGGCGGGGCATTTGGTGAAGTATACGATCTTTTACCTGTGGAATCGCAAGCGGTTGTTGATTCAGCGACCAAGGACCCTAACACAATTAGTGAAGTTCAGGCCGCGACGCTGGCTGTTGGTTTTAACGAGTTATTAAATAGCCGCGATATGTTTCAGGGTAGTGGTTTTGCAACGATGATCGATGACAGTGGGTTTATTGATGTGGTCGGGGACTATCCGAAAGGGCTTACGGGCGTAAAAAAAGCTTGGTCGCCGATTCAAGTTCGAACCGCGAATTACCATTTGTTAAATAGTTTATTGGCAGGCATGCTCCCTGAAACGAGACAAGGGAATGGTCCGAAACAGGTGTTGGGGTATTTATCGCGGGGAGAATGTTTGGGGGAAATGGGCGTGATCAATAACGCGCCGCGAACTGCCACGTGTATCGCTTACGACCACGCTGTTGAAGGCACAGGTATTCGCGCTGGACGCGTGGAACTAGTACGCATTGACTCGAGAGCATTTCTTACGGTGTTGGAATCATCTGCAGAATTGAAAAGTCGTGCCGATGCGTTGGTGTTGGAAAGGACTGCTGAATTGGAAATGGACACGCAGGATTTTATTACGTCGGCCTGGGCTACCACCCCTGATTTCCACGACCAAGGATTAGCTCAAGGTCAGAATCTGTTGTTGATCGACTTGGACGCTTGCACCCGCTGTGGAGATTGCGTTGAGGCTTGCATTGGCAGTCACGACGATGGGTACTCACGGCTGTTTTTAGATGGCCCGCGGTTTGATCGATTCTTAGTGCCTTCCGCTTGCCGTCAGTGCTTTAACCCGTCGTGCATGATTGGTTGTCCAGTTGGCTCAATTCAACGAGGCGATGACGGGCAAATCATTATTGAGGATTGGTGTATTGGGTGTTCGTTGTGTGAACGACAGTGTCCCTATGATTCAATTCAAATGCATGATGTTGGTTGGATTATGGAGCAAAGCGTTGATTGGGAGTATTGCGTAGAAAGTTGTGCATCGTCTGACTGGCAGACTGGCGGTAAGCAGGGACGTTGGACGAAATCTATTTCCCCGTTTTCATGGTCGATTGATTTTCAGCAGGATTTGGTCGCGATTAATCCTGAACGGTGGGCTCCTGGTGATCCAAAATTGGTTGAATCTGTTTTGTTCCGCAGTCAGTTTTCAATTCCGGCGGAAGAAACAACTACGGCCGAGGTCGGTCGTCTGACAATCGTTTGTGAATCCGTCACGCCAACGGTGTGGCTCAACGGAGACCTGCTCGAGTTGTCACAGGACGCAAGACAGGCAAAACGGGGGGTGTTTGAAGGGATGATTGATTCAATTGATTTGGTTTCGCGGAAAACAAATTGGATTGCGGTGTCAGTCGATATTCCGCAGGGTGCTGAATCTCGAGTTATTTCCGATGGTGACGTAGTAATGTCTTTGCGGTTGGACCCGGTTCAAGCCGCAGGCGTAATCACCTACGCGACCACTGAGGGTGTTGCGTTGCCCGTTGTCGAAGTGCCCACGGAGCGAGCGGTGGTGTGTGATATGTGCAGTGACTTTCACGATAACGGACCCGCTTGTGTATCTCAGTGCCCACATGAGGCGGCTATACGAGTCAACGCATCTGAGTTTTTTGCCCGCGCTTTTAACAGCTAAGGGAAAGAGCTAAATTCGCAGTCACGTTGTTTTTCTAGGTCTGGTGCCTGTGGTACATTGAGAGCTTATGTACAAAATACTAATTACCAACTCGGAACAGCGCGAAGAAGGTGTGTTAAGCGGGAGCATGACGCTTGGCAGAATTGCGCCGGAGGACAATTCCGAGCACATCATTATCAAGGACCGCTATGTGTCGCGGCAGCAGATGCGGTTGACAGTATGTGACGAGGGGATCCAAGTCAGTAATATAGGTTCTGCTGAAGCTAAGCTGCAGTCTGGTCAAGTCATCGCCACAGGGACCACGGCAATTGTGCAGGTTCCGACTACTATTGGACTGGGTCGAACGACAGTTAAACTGGGGTTGAATATCAGCTTAATCGACGAGAGCCCTCGGCCCGTCGCCACGATTTCCGCACCTATCTTTAGTAGTACTGCCGAAACCCAAGCGACGGTTGTGTTATCCGGTGACACCACGCCGGAAGGTGCTACGATTGCCAATTGGCTGGAGTCGATACTATCTGTACAGCAAGCGGCCGCGGGTTCACCGGAGTTCTATCAAGAAACGGCGGACGCGGTTGTTAAGTCGATTGGGCTTGATCACGGAATGGTCTTGTTATTGGACAAGCATGGTTGGCGGAGTGTGGCAGAGAGTTCCCACGAGGCGGTCGACGATCTAACATTCAGCCGTTCTGTTTTACAGCGGATGCAGACGGAAGCTAGAACATTCTATGAACCAGTATCCGAAATGGATTCACCTCAGAGTTTAGCGAACGTCGATTCCGTGGTTGCAAGTCCTGTGTTTGGAAGTGACGGTGAAGTAATAGGCTCTGTCTATGGCGCACGAGAGCAAATGGACACCGGCAGCGCGGGGATTACGCCCTTAGAAGCTCAGGTCATGCAACTACTTGCCTGTAGCGTCAGTGCTGGGCTAGCTCGGATTGAACGCGAGGCAAAAGTTGCTCGATTGCGGATTCAGTTCGAGGAGTTTGTGTCGCCGGAGTTGGCTAGCGAGCTTGAACGCGACCCCACGTTTCTAGAGGGGCAGCAACGCTTTATCAGTTGTCTATTTGCGGATTTGCGGAACTTCTCAGCTATCAGCGAAACGATGGGCGCTGAGGGTATTTATGCGATGATGCGCGACGTGATGGATGCTCTGACCCAGTGCGTATTGGATGCAGGTGGCGCGATTATCAATTATGCAGGTGATGGGATGGCGGCAATGTGGAACGCTCCGTTGGATCAAGCGGATCATGCCCAGCGTGCTTGTCGAGCAGCACTTGCCATGCAAGCGGCCATGCCGGCATTAAATGACAAGTGGGCGGAACGAGCAGGAATGCCGTTGAAGGTGGGCATTGGCATAAACTCGGGTGAGGCCCTTGTGGGCAATGCGGGTAGTCGTCACCGCATTAAATATGGACCGATGGGCCATTCGGTTAATCTTGCCAGTCGGGTGGAAGGAGCGACTAAGCAATTAGGTGTCTCAATTCTTATTACCGATAGTTCGCAGGAACTGATTGGCGACGATTTTTTGTTGCGTGAGGTTTGCCAGGTGCGTGTGGTCGGCATTCGACAGCCAGTCACAGTCTTTGAGTTGCAGGATTTGCAAGTCAAGGCGCAGTGGAGGCGCAACAAAGAAGTCTATGAGAGTGCACTGGCGTGTTTCTGTGACCGGCAATTTACTGAGTGTATTGGCATGCTTGAGCGGGTAATGGAAACGACAGGATTTATTGATGACCGACCATCGCTGTTGTTGTCACTATGGGCGCATGAGGGGATCGCAGGAGATCCGCAGAAATTCGACTTTGTTTATAACCTCGATACCAAATGACGCTAGCGTAAAATATTGACATGGACGCCGAATTCATAGTCGTAGCTAGCACCCGCACCATTGGTCAGAGGAATAGAAACAGCTGGACGGACAAAGATTGAATCACCCATTTGTAGTGAGGCCCCAGCGGTGAGGTTTAAGACACTGATGCGACCGGATGTTTCAAAGTCGAAAACTTGAGATCCGGGTTGTCCAAATTGCAGTTGATCGCGGTTTCGCATACCTAGTGAATAATGAAGCTCGAGCAATGGCGTGACGGCGTTGATGAGGCCTTCTCTATTTTCGATCCATTTATAGGCCAGTCCCAAGTCGAGAAACAATAGCGGAACATCTTCGATTTTCGCAGCGTTTGTGAGTGGACTTGGTGCTGGGGTTGTTCTGATCAAAACCGGGTTTCCACTAGTTGCAAAATCTACTTGTGCGAATCCCTGAATCATCAACTTGTCGTTTGGCTGTCGCATAAACGCGATAAATGGCATTAAGTGGACCGCGTCATTGTGTACTTTCATCAGTAGGGCTGGGTTAGCTGCGTTCTGATTGAACAGAAATTGATCGTCCGCTGTGGGGAGTCCGACGCCGATTCCGGCGGTTACGATGCCGTCGTCAAGGGGGCGAACTATCTGCTTATATGTCAGAATGAGGTTCCCAAATTCGTCGTCAAGGTTCTTAGTTACGAAGGGAGCACTACCGGCCGGGACTCGATAGATTTGGTTGCTGGCAAGCGTGTGGGCAAAAGATATGCGGGCTTCGAATGACTTCAGTCCGTCATCAAACGTCTTTTCAACGCCAAACGTGAATCGCGTTACGTCTCCGATCCTGTCGACGTTATCAAAAAGATTGTAGTTGCCAATCCAACGGTTCATGGGCAATGGGCTACTATTTTCTGCAAGTTTTACACGCCGGAGTCCCATGCCACCCGCCCTGGGAAGCTGGAGGCCTTTTAGCTGAGCGCCCGGCGAAGTGTCCGCGTTAAGCCAATCCGGTGGTAACACGCTGAGATCTTTTAGTGTCAATGGATAAGGTGTGCCATCAAAGAAGTCACCCCACATATTGGGCATGCGGGAGGACGAGAGCATGCGGGTGCGAGCTAGAAGTTCTGCGCGGGTGTAAGTCTTTCGAACGCTGGGCCGCCGTACGGGCTTTTTGTCATCCTTCGCCTCAGGATCGTCGTCTTTTGGTTTGCTGTCTTCGTCGACGGGTTTTTTGGGGCCGTCCGAAGTATCCTGGTATGCAAACGAAGCGGTGCTCGAAAAGCTGAACGCTATAAAACCGCACCAAACTAGCACGAGGTATTGTCGGGAACGCATTGCAGCTCACATTTTATAAAACGGTATATACACCTTAATTGCTGCTATTATCGACAAAAAACGGCTCGCGCTTCAATAGCAATCCAAGACACGATAAAAACGGGCGGAATCGCGGGGGACAGCATGATCCCACTACTCCGCTAGGATAATATTGGTGAACTGTGAGGCCGCCGTATTTAGTTGACGAGTAAGGTCATCGACGCTTTCTAGAATCTGAGCGCTCACTAGGTATCCCATTTCTGCTGTCGCTTCTTCGGGTAGCGACTCAATTAGATGTGCCATGCGATGATGGACGACTTGTATCCGTTGTAACCAAGAAACGAACTCGAGTAGTTCGGGCTTTAAAGCGGAATCTTCTTGAGCGATACGATCCATGTCGACAAGCATGTGTTGAGCAACTTCGCCTGCCGTAAGGCACATGAAGCCCCAGGCGGTCGTCCAATCTTCGGATACCAGAGGATCGTCACCTGCGTGATCGTAGTCTTTGCATTGTTCCACAAGGTCATCCATCGTCGCTTCAAGCGACGTGACAAATTGCGAGTAGGACTTTTCGTGTTGGCTTAACAAGTTGAGACTAGTCCACCTGAAACTTGGAAGTAGTTTTGCTACGACAGCTTGCTGGCGATGAGCGTTCAACAACAGCGAGATGTCTGCGAGGACGGAATGCAGTTGATCAGGGTTTTCACCAAGGCTGACAATATCAAGTCGTGCCTGCTGAAATTGCAGGATCGAACTGGTAACCGCGGGTCGATCCATGATATTGGATAGCTGAGCAATGTGTTGGGCGCCATGTTTGAGATCTTCAATCGGATCCAGTCCAGTTTCTAGGTCACGCATCGCTGCGTATGTCGATAGTGATAGGCGCATATTTAACAGGCGGATTGCTTGCAGGTGATCGTCTTCAGTGATGTCGTCCCAGTTTCCGCTAGCGTGCTGCATCGTTTGCAGCGATGCGAGTGCTAGATTAAGGTATTGCTCAGCTTGCTCGAAGCTATCCGCAGAGTTCTCCCGCCGCTTTAATTCAGCCAGTTGGTAATAGCCTTTGCTTAAGTCGCGTTGCACGGTCAATGTAGTAGCCTTATCAACTGTCGGACTTGCCAAGATTTGTTGGCGAATCGCTTGCGCTTGTTGCAATGATTGTTCACCCAGCGAGTAAACTTCGCGTTCCACGAGCACGGTGCCCACATTCATACAGGCATTGGCGAAGAGTCGCCCATATTCAAGGTTGTCGGGATTATCCTGGTAGATTGCTTGACGGTGATTGCGAACCTGTTTTGACAAAACCGAAGCCTGCTTAAAACCGTCGGTGTTAGCTTGAGTATGAATTCGTACGAGTGGCGTTAGATAGCTGGATAGGTTGATGCGCAGTTGCTCGCGGTCTTCAGTGGACTGTTGTAGCAGTGTTTGCACAGTGGTTGCGGCCTTATCGTAGTGCACGATGGCCGAACTAGCGTTGTCTTGGGCTTCCGCGATTTGCCCAATTTTGAATTCAAGATCAGCGCTGTCAGCAAGGAAGGTACGCTCGTCAGAGAGGTTTCCGGCGCGTTGTTTCCGCAAACTTTCATAGTATTGCAGTGCTTTATCAAGCATTACCTCACGAACCTCACGCGTATTGGGGGTTTGCAATAACTCGTTTTGAGTCACCACAACAAAGAAATCATCGACTGTTTGCTTGGATCGTTCGAAACTTTTACGGGCGTCGAGCAAGGCATCGTTGGTAACGAAGTAAGCGACCGTCATCGTGATTAACATTGCGAGCACTCCGACAATTGCGGTGGCGCTACTACTTGCGATGAGGCGATTCCGCAGGCACCAGCGAGTGAGTCGTTCGACATTGCCAATCGGTCGCGCGAGGATTGGCCTGCCCTGTAAAAAACGCTGCAGTTCTTCTTGTAGTTCAAGCGCGGATTGATATCGCTTGTCGGGAGATTTTTGCAAGCACTTCATACAGATCGTGGCTAAATCCTGAGGAATATCTGGATTGCGTTCTTGGGGATCAGCAGGTTCTTTATTGAGTACTTGGCGGATGGTTTCGTAAACGCTGGCTGCTGCAAATGGCGGGTTGCCGGTAAGGAGTTGGTACAGCGTCGCACCGATGGCGTAGATATCACTGCGAGTGTCAACTTCGTCGAGATTGCCGCGTGCCTGTTCAGGGGGCATGTAGCTCGGGGTTCCCAGAACAGAGCCTTCCATCGTCATGCCGGATTTTTCGTGCACTTGTTTGGCGAGGCCAAAGTCGGTCACCAAGGGAATGTCCTTCTTGTTGACCAGTACGTTGGCAGGTTTTATATCGCGATGGAGGATACCGTTGTCATGGGCAAGATGTACAGCCTCGCAAACACCGGAAATGTAATTGGCGGCGCGGCGTGGGGAGAGCGGACGTTCACGCACCATGTCTGCGAGGCTGTCTCCCGGGACGTATTCCATTGAAAAGAAATGCCGACCGTCAACTTCACCGATCTCATAGATGGTCACGATGTTAGGGTGGTTCAGGCTCGCCGCCGCTTCTGCTTCAGCGTAAAAGCGATCCATCTCGTCATCATTCGCAAACTGTCCCGAGAGGATCATCTTGATGGCGACCACGCGATTGAGCGCTATTTGGCGAGCCTTGTAGACAACGCCCATACCACCTCGGGCGATCTCGCCGAGAAGTTCATAATCGCCAAAACGATTTGCCATACCGGTGTCGGCGAGGTCGGCTTGGCGGTTTTTGCCGCGAGTTTGGGCGCCCGATTCAGGGGGATAGTCGGTACTATAGTCCCCCTGAAGAGTTTGCGAGTTATCTGTGTCGACGCCGGCCGGTGGTTCGTGTAGCGTCTCGAGATGCGCTGGGTCGGACGAGGGGTCGGTTTCTTGCAAGGCGTCGATGTTCTCGGATTCAGCTTGCGGAGCGTTGAAGATTTGCTCCAAAAACGACTCGACTTCTGAGCCTTGGTTGGTTTCGAGGAGTTTGGCAAGTTGGTCGAGTTGCTGTTGTGTGAGGTTGGTCATAGCCGTTGTGCCGTTAGGTGTAAGTACCGTAATTGTCGAACTAGTGAATTATACTGTTTCTGGTAATAATTTTTAGCCTTGCATAGGAAGTGATTGCGAGCGGGGCATAAAACCGGACAGAAAATCCTCGAGGATTCCAGTCCCTGCGGAAAGTCTTGCAGGCTGTCAGGCTGACTCTGCGCCTCAGCGGGTAACGTATGGTTGCCTAGAATGCAAACTGTCCGGCGTAGCCCGATCGCTAATTACCCGAGTGGGTTGCGCAAGAATTTCTGGTATGGTAACGGTACGCCGTCGATTTTAATATTGTCGACAGTTAGTCCAACTGGGGGTTCGAACCCTAGTGCGCCGGCGGCGGCAACGACATCGTCTTGATCAACTCCGTCGCCGCTGACACCTAAACCACCGATTAGGGCGGCAGATTTATATAATGGTGCGGCTCCAGGAAAAAAAACAACTCCGTTTTCATTGAGCGATGTCGTCGCATCAGATTGGCGGTGAAAGTTTCGTTCCGGATTGAATCTAGTGAATCCCAAAACGGATTGAAAGTCGGAGGATGGACTCGGGCCGGCGATGTTTTCCGCCGTGAGGGGATCTATTCCTGGGTCATTTAGGATTGAAAAACACCCAGCGTCGGCGAAGTCAATTCCATCGGGAAATCGGGGGTCTGCCAGGAAACGGAATGTGCGGTTTGTGTGTGCCTTGCCGAGTTGGTTAGCATCACAGAGGTCGACAGGATTTACTTCTGCGGCGCTATTGTAGTAGGCCATATTACGGGCTTTGGCTACGGCGACGGCAATTGAGAAATAGGTTGCATCGGGCATGCGATAGAGGCCGAGGATTTCGCCGTCGAAATCGGCTATGGCAAATACCATACGGGTCCGCGCCCCTGGCGTGCCGTCAGCGAGCAAGCGAATTCCCGCGCGGACTTCGTTCGCTTGGTCGATGGAATTTTGAATAATCGACTCGACATCCTGCTGCGTTATCTGAGCGGTAACTGGATTTCCCATAGAATCCAAGATTGGGTTTCCGTTTTCATCGGTCAATGCATGTAGCTTGCCGGCTTGGGGCATGACTAACCATTGGTCTGGTACCTGAGTTCCACCGGCGTACAATATTGAGGTGCCGGTATTGTCACTGCCAATGATCTGATCGACACCGTTTGCTGGGCTGCCAAGGGAGAGTTGGCTACCCAATTCGGTGATTTGAGTGAGCCCCGCTCTAGGGTCGGCCGCCGTCGGATTGGGTCCCACGATTTCGAGAGTGATACCGACTAAGTCGATTCGACCAAATGGCAGGTCGAAGCCGACAACGGGTGCAACGCCGTTTAGCGTTGGTACCGATTCGCCTGCGGCGCTACTTCCACCGACCGCGGCAAATGCTATCCACTCTGCCTCGAGAACTTTGGGAGCGTTGGTGCGGTCAACAGCTGCTTGGAGCACTTCTGTGCGCGAGGCATTCACTGACACTGGCCCCGTCTTGACGTTGTTGCCATATTCGGTAGTAAAGCCCTGTTCGTGCGTTGCATACCCATCGGGTCCGGGAAAGAAGACTCCAATTCCACCCGTGAGATTTCCGTTTTTATATAGAGGAATTCCGCCCGGCAGCGTGGCAATTCCTCGCGACTGAGCTAAGGGCAGGCGTCCGGACTGGAACCCGTATGATTCGGGCGCGTATATTTCCTGCCCGGCAGGGACTTGGCTCGGATCGATATTAAAGCGATATGGCAACAGCGCATCGGTCGCGTCGCGAATGCCGTCGACACCAGGATGCAGAATGCTGTCGCGGTTAGTATGTTCAATATCGAATAAATCGACCGTTGGTGTGAACATAACGCCTGGCGGAAAGTGAGCGCCAGCGCCTATCGGTGCGACTGTGCCTGGGCCGCGGATGACAGAATTGGGATCCGTGATATTTGGATTCGCTTCCACTTCGCGCTGAGTGATGGTTGATTGGCTGATCATGCGAATGGTGCGGGACGTCAACGGCGCGCCCTGATTTGCGAAAAAGGCGGCAGTTCGAGCTTTCGCTACGGCACCATCAATTGCGAAAACGAGCGTCGCTTCGTTCATGTTAATGTTGGTGCCAACGCGGACGCCAAGAATGGCCCCGCCGCGATCGACGATTGCCACGATCGCGTCGGCACTAGTGCTGCTTGCCGCCGAAGCTCGATCTAGCAATGCTTTGACATCGGATTCCGTGATGGTGATGGACTGGTCAACAACAGGTGCGTTGCGGTTAAGTCCATTGATAACATTGAGAGCGTCTGCCGGCGATAATACCATGTCGTTATCAACATCGACGAAACCAGTAAATCCGGGCGGCAAATCTCCTTCAACGTCTAAGTCAATAGCTAGCCCGCCGTTGAGTTGATTTATAATTATCATCGCGTCAATTGGCGCCACGAATGTATCGCCGTTTACGTCTAGTGGTTCCAACGCATTATGATACAGGTTAATTCCCGCGAGCAATTGGCGGGTTTCAAGGGTTTCAAATCGCAGTGAGCGAGTTGCAAATCGGCGCTGTTTTTCCATAACGAAAACCCTGTTTTGCTGGAAAATAGCAAAAACGGTGAAACGAAATAATAATGGACTTCTTTATCATTAATAGTCGATCGTTTTCAAGCGTTTGTTTAACCTATCCGATAAAACCGTTAAGGTTTTCCTTGTTTACGCAACCGGTATAAATTGATATTTGGCCGTGATACGGTGTTTTTAGCTCGCTCTACAAATCGACAATCAATACGCCCCCAATATATTCTGGGGGTTGTGTGTGCTGTATTGTTGTGTGGTTGGTCAACAAGTGTTCGGCAGAGTTTGGCCGAACCGGTAAAAATTCGGCTTAGTGATAAGAAAATTCCGGACGCGCCAGCTACAAACAGCGGTGCAGTGAGTTCACAAACTCAATTAGCCCAACCCGAGAGTGCTCGGACAGCGGATAGTCGCGTGTTTCCTCGCATTTTGCGAGAACGTCCGCAAGGGAAAACCAGCTCCGACGACACTGCTGAGGAATCACAAAAGACTCCTCAAGAGGAGGGCTTGTGGAAACTTGATTTACCCCCAGGTTTTGCAGGACCGTCGGGAGTTGTTCCTAGCGAGTATGGGACGGGTGTGGACTTTGCGCCTGTTGAAGATCGTTGGCGAATAGGTTTTCCGGAATGGGATCGCAATAAGTTGTTAGAGAAGCACCCACTATTGATGCAGCAACTGCTTAAGGGTCGCAGTGCGAACGAGTTGATGGTTGACGACTATCCGTACGTCAACGGTGGTATGTTTGACCCCTACCACCAAAACGTACTCAAGGGTGACTATCCGATTGTAGGGCAACACACGTTTTTGAATTTGACGTTTAATAGCACACAGTTCATCGAAAGTCGCGACACGCCGACTCCAACAACACCATTCGAGAGCACGCTGAATCCAAATAGTTCTGAGTTCTTTGGTGATCCAGATCAACTGTTCTACAAACACGATTTGCGAGTGACCGCCGATGTTTTCCACGGCAATACAAAATTCAAGCCCGAGGACTGGCGGATCCTAGCGACGATGGTCTACAACATGAACTATCTGGATGCTGACGAACTGGCAATTGTCAGTCCTGACGTGCGTAAAGGGACGACTCGATTCCGAGATGAGTTTACATTGGATGAATGGTTTTATGAAAATAAGCTGCACGACACCAGCGTGAACTATGACTTTACGTCAGCGCGACTAGGGTCACAGTTTTTTACGAGCGATTTTCGCGGCTTCATTTTTTCAGACACAAACCGCTCGGTTAGAATTTTCGGTACGCGGCATTCCAATCGCGATCAGTTCAATATCATTTGGTTTGACCAGACAGAGAAAGACACCAATAGCGAATTGAACACGTTTGCCGACCGCCATCAAAACACGTTCATCATGAATTATTACCGACAGGATTTTATCTGGCTTGGATATACCGCGGAGATCAGTTTTCACTATAACCACGACAAGGCGTCTAAGCGTTTTGACGATAACAATTTTGTCGTACGGCCGGATCCAGTGGGTGTGTTTGCGCCGCACACAGTAGATTCGTACTATTACGGCATTGCTGGCAACGGGCATATCAATAAGCTAAACGTGAGCCATGCGATCTACCTGGTCCGTGGCGAGGATAGTCTAAACCCACTGGCTGGAAAACCTGTTGAAATCAACGCTTGGATGGCTGCTGTGGAGTTGTCGGTTGACCGCGACTGGATGCGTTTCCGGTCCTCGTATTTCTTTGCTTCGGGCGATCACGATATTAATGACGGTCGCGGACAGGGGTTTGATGCCATTTTTGATAATCCGAATTTCGCTGGCGGCGAATTCAGTTATTGGCAGCGTCAGGCAATTGGGTTGTTTGGGGTGAAGTTGGTAAACGCGGAAAGCTTGGTGCCGAATTTGCGGGCGAGTAAGATCCAGGGGCAGACGAATTTTGTGAACCCGGGATTGCATTTGCTGAATTTTGGAGTGGACGCGGATGTGACACCACGAACCAAGTTGATTGCGAATGTTAATTTTCTCTGGTTCGATGAACCTCAGGTTCTTGAGACATTTACGTTTCAAGGTGGGATCGATGATTTTGTCGGCACAGACTTGAGTCTGGGACTCGAGTTTCGTCCGTTGCTCAATGACAACGCCATTCTAATTGGGGGCGTATCAGGCCTGATCCCGGGTCGCGGTTTTAAAGATCTCTATGAACAACTAGACGGCAAGACAAATAAGCTGTTTAGTCTGTTTGCCGAGGTTATTCTCGAGTATTAGACCCCGCTGTTGCGAATGCGTTGGGTCACTCCGGAAATGTGCCGTCGCTAGCAATATCAACCGTTGGCTTTCAGATACTGCCTCAACTTGTGGGCTCTTCTGGTAAACCAATTTTGCTGAGACCGGCAACTCCGTAGAATTCCCTATTTTTTGGGAACCGAGTCGCCTTTCTGTGCGTCTATATATAGTGTTAACGGATTTTTATCACTCTATGAGTTTGTATTAGTTCGGTTAATATAGAGCAAACGGGAACTACAATTAGCGTTCTTTAGGAACGAATAACAGGAGAAGTATGATGCATCGTCTACGCGTTTTCACTTTATCGTTAGTATGCCTGCTGCAATTTGGTCAAGCGAGGAGTCACGGCGAAGAAATTGGCTTCCTCGAGCAGTTTGCCATAGGAGGCAATCGCAGCGTAGCGCTCGCTCAGTTGGTTCCAGGCACAGAGGCCTACTATTACTACCACTGCCTACACTTGCAGAACACAGGTGATTATGCAGGCGTTGAGAAAATGCTAGCTCCCTGGATAGGAAAGTACAAACTCACCGCCTTGGTTCGTGAAATCAAGTTTCGTCAAGCGCTGCTCACCTACAACAATAATCCCGCGGCATCCCTAAAATACTTACAAACACAGCTTGGCCTTGGATTCAACCATCAGCGTGATATTGCCAATCGACAAAACGCATACCCGTCCACGCTGGACCCTGCCCTGCTCGCTCATCAGCGACTACTGGGGATTGCTTTTTCACGTCACAGCAATCTTCAAGGTTTAGAAAACCACGCCCTTTACGGTCTTGATGCAACCAAGCTAAATGCCACTCGCCGTCGGCATCTGTTGCAACGACTGACGCACCCAGATTTTCCCGGTCTGGCAAAGTTGATTGTCGCCGATATGAAGGTCGATCGGTTTAGCGGATTTGGATCCTACAATATTCATAAACAATTGCTGCCGGCTCAATTAGAGGAGTGTCTGGCATTGGTGCCAGAGTTGTTGAATCAAAGTAATTTCGTCAATATTTACATCTCTAAGTTACATCCTAGTAACGATTTGCAGTGGGCTAAGGATACCGCAGCACACATTGCCTACTTAGATAGGTTGTGGAAATTCGTCGTTACGTTGGCACCGGTTCATAACTCGCTCAAGGCTCATGTGTTGTACCGGCGACTCGTCCTTGACCGTTCTCAAGGCGTCTATGATGCGCAACGTTTCATGGATTATCTGAAATTGCCGCGTAATGCATTCTACGTCAACCCACAATACATTAAGGACGCCAACCGCAATCGTTATCTTGTGAATTTGAACGCGAACTTCTCCGCGATTACTTTGTTGCCCGTGGTCGGCCTCGACGAACCGCTGATTCGGTCTTACTTGGACCACTTCTTTTTGGACTCAGAAGATTACAAATCCTATGCGTCTTACCTCCAAGACACCTATTTGAAAGAAGTTTTTGCGGAATCGAAGATCACTCACGGTGTCGGGGACCCCAATCAATGGTCGCCGCTATTGTCAGCCGCGAAGTATCAGGCACTGCGGGAGCGGATTGACCTCGATTTTGCATACACCAGCCCCACAACCTACACGGCAGACGCCAAGGTGTCCTTGGATGTTGATGTAAAAAACGTCAACAAGCTGATTGTCAAGATCTACGAGTTGAATGCCGAGAATTTCTACCGCCAACAACTTCAGGCGATCAGCACGTCGATAAATCTTGACGGTTTGGTCCCCAACTATGAACGATCTTTAGAGTATTCCGCTGCACCACTTTTGAGAGTTCGCCATAAGTTTGACTTCCCAGAACTGACTAAGCCCGGCGTTTATGTCGTGGACTTTATCGGTAATGGAATCAGTAGTCGCGCGTTGATAATTAAGGGGCGTTTAGATTTTATCGCACGTACGACCACGGCAGGTCAGATGTTTCAAGTGATAGATTCGAAAAAGACCGTGGTCAAAAAAAGCGAATTGTGGGTTGGTGGCGCTCATTATACGAGTAACGAAGATGGTGAAATACTTGTGCCATTTAGCACAAATGCAGGACTGACGCCCATCGTCATCAGCGATGGTCAGATTTCCACTTTGCATCAGTTCAATCATGAGGCGGAGAAGTACAGTTTGTCGGCGGGTATCTCTGTTGACCGTGAAGCATTGCTACAACGAAAATTGGCACCGGTGATGATTCGTGCTGGACTCAAGGTCAACGGTACACCGACGACGCTTTCGGTGATCGAAGATGTTACCTTGATGATTACATCCATAGATATTGATGGTACGCAATCTAATAGTGTCGTTTCAGATTTCAAATTGCGAGAAACTGAAGAGACAGTGCATTTGTTTAGAGTGCCACCGAGGTTGAAAACTATCCAGTTTGTGCTATCAGGAACTGTAAAGAATCTGAGCACGGGCAAATCCGACCGTCTCACTGCTTCCACGACCTATAGTGTTAATGGTATTGATGAAACTGAGAAGATCGCCAGCATGTATTTAGGGCGTGCGGGAAAGACGCATGTTGTAGATATGCTGGGGAAATCTGGCGAGGCGAGGATTGGTCGTACAATTCGCGTAACGCTCAAACATCAGGATTTTGTGGAAACGGTCACGACTGTTCTAGCGACGGATGATAAGGGCCGGGTCGTTCTGGGAGAGTTGGCCGGCGTCGATTCGATAACTGTTGTCGATGCGGCCGGTGTACAGGAAAAATGGAATTTGGTGGATGATGCAAGTACGTTTTATCAATCTCGGCACGCTGCCGTCGGGTCCCCCATTCGCGTGCGGTATATGGGGAGCGAGCAAGAGGTAAGCCGTGACGAAGTTGCGTTGTTTGCTGTCAGAGGCAACACCTATACGAAAGATCACTTTGGCGCCATCGCACTCGCTGATGGAGTATATAACATTACAGGGTTGCCTGGCGGTGATTACGAATTGTTGTTGCGGTCTTCAGCTCGTCGCATCAGCATTAAGGTAACGGATGCCAAATCTGTTACAGCGGGCTATTTGCTGGGAACCAACCGGCACTTGGAGCTGCGTGGCGCTATTCCACTGCAGATTGTCGATGTTAAACGTACGGACGAGCAGGTAAGGATTCGGTTTGTTGGGGCGAATGAATATTCTCGAGTCCACGTGATTGCCTCCAGATACTACCCCCGCTTTCCGGCTTGGACGCGACTGCGATCGGTAGTCGACGCTGAACCATTCGCGATGCGGACCACTGATCCTGCGGCATTGTACGTCGAGGGGCGAGATATTGGTGACGAATATCGTTACATCATTGACCGCCGGTACGCCCGAAAGTTTCCGGGAAATCTACTAGCAAGACCTGAATTACTATTAAATCCGTGGCCGATTCGTACGACTGAAACGGCCAAGCAGTACGCGGCAGCTGGCAATGACTTTCAGTCGATGGCCAATGCAGTAGAGGAATCGGCGGCGCGGGGAGGTCAAGCGAGGGGTGCAACGGGCGCTTATATGGACTTTTCCAGTTTAGATTTCTTGCCGGCAGGATCAGTATTGTTGTCCAATCTTGATGTGGGTGAAGATGGATTGATAAGTATCGATATCGCGGATCTAGCAGGCCACCATCATCTACAGATCGTGGCTGTTGATCCGACTCAAACAGTGGCGCGAAGCGTGTCGTTTACCGAGAAGTCGCGGGAGATATTAGACCTGCGGCTCATTAAAGGACTGGACAACGCAAGTCATTTCATGCAGCAGAAACAGGTTAGCCTCGTTGCTGCGAACCAGGAGTTTGTAATAACAGACGTCTCTGCGAGTCGGTTTAAGACTTATGATAGCCTTTCTTCGATTTATCAGCTTTACGGCACTCTACAGGCAAACACGGCGCTGCAGGATTTTAACTTTGTTTTGCAGTGGCCAAGTTATGACGGTGACAAGAAGAGAGAACTATATTCAAAATATGCGTGTCATGAACTTAGTTTCTTTCTCTATAACAAAGATCGAAAGTTTTTCGACGAAGTAATCCTACCGCATCTACTACACAAACAACACAAAACTTTTATGGACGATTGGCTTGTGGGCAGGGAACTCAACGGCTATTTGATTCCCTGGAAGTACGAACAGTTAAACGTTGTTGAACGAGTGTTGTTAGGTCGTCACGTAAATGCGGAACGCGGCGCATCCGAACGGCACCTGCAGGATCTATGGGACCTCGTGCCGCCCAATACCGACCAGTTCAACATGTTGTTTGAAACAGCCCTCTTTAGAGGTGGTTTGAACGCGGACGACGCGTTATTGGACCTTGTCGATAGTAACCGGAATTTAGCAGAGCAGCTGGGCCTAGATGCGCGGCGGCAATTAACAGGCGGTGGTATGGGCGGCGCCGCCAGATTTGGTGAGGAGGCAACTGGCAAGTTACAGAGCAATCTCGGAACGAGTGGTCGCCAACCGGCTGCCCCACCATCCTCTGAAAAATCAAAGGAATTGGCAGATAAGCGAGCGTCAAATTTGAGTATGCTACAGCGAGACCGCAAGAAAGCTGTGGAAGACCAAGAATTGAGGTATCGGGGTGACCGCGCCGCTGGACAAAAAGCTGAAGTGTTCTTTAAAAATAATGCTAAATTACGATCCGAAGTGCGTGGCCTATATCGCGAACAAGAAAAAACTCAGGAATGGGTGGAAAACAACTACTACAAGCTTCCGATTCAACAGCAAATTGCTTCACTGGTAAGCATCAATGGTTTTTGGAACGACTGGGCATCCCATAAAGATGGGCAAGAAGGTGGTTTTCGTTCTCCGCATGTGGCACAAGCGAGTCGCAATTTTACAGAAATGATGCTGGCTTTGGCCGTAATTGATCTCCCTTTCAAAGCAGACGAAGCTGATATTAAGATGGAAGGCCGGGCCATGCGAATAACTAGCGGTGGTCCAATGATCGTGTTCCATGAAGAAGTAAATCCGGCGGAAATGAACGAGAAGTTGACCTCCATCTTGGTCAGTCAGAATTACTTTCGCCATGGCGATCGTTTTATTCAAGTCGGCAACGAGAAACGGGACAAATTTATAACGGATGAATTTCTCGTGCAAACGGTTTATGGTTGTGAAGTTGTGGTTACCAATCCAAGTTCTGCGCCTCGAAAACTGGACGTATTGTTTGAAATCCCCGTCGGGGCGATTCCTGTTTTGTCTGGACATAAAACGAACAGTGAATATTTGCGGCTTGAGGGCTACAACACGGAGACGATTGAATTCTATTTCTATTTTCCTGTGGTTGGAACGTACTCGCAATTCCCAGTGCATGCCTCTAGCAGCGAACAACTGTTGGCGGCCGCGGATGCTGTTGAATTCAAGGTTGTAAAGACATTATCCAAGATTGACACAACTTCCTGGGCGTACGTGTCTCAGAACGGTAGTGACGAGCAAGTGTTGGAATATCTTAAGATCAATAATGTTCACAATTTGAATTTGGTTAAAATAGCATTCCGAATGCGTGACAAGTCGATGTTTCAACAAACAACTAGCTTGCTAAAGTCGCGACACCAATATGACCACGCGTTGTGGTCCTATGCTGTCATGCACAACTTGCCGGCCGAAGTAAACCATTTTCTTGACCATGAACAGCGAGTTAATACAGTCGTCGGATATCATTTAGTAAGCCCTTTGCTGACCATTGATCCTGTGATTCGCCGGACTTACGAGCATATGGAATACCGACCCTTGGTAAATGCACGAGCGCATCAACTTGGTGCGAAACGACAGATATTGAACGATCGATTTTACTCGCAATATAATCGATTGCTCAAATTGTTGAGTTACAAGCAAAAGCTATCGAGTGAGGATTCTTTGGCGGTGGTCTATTATCTGCTGTTGCAAGATCGAGTTGAGGAGGCAATTGCCAGATTTGCGATGGTGGACACAGAACAACTAGCGACCCGACTGCAACACGATTACTTTGCCAGTTATCTTGCATTGTCGCAAGGAGACGCTAAGACCGCTAAAGCGATTGCCGTTAAGTACGATAAATACCCAGTGGACCGGTGGCGAAAAATCTTCGAGAACGTTGTCCAACAAGTTGATGAGATTGGCGGCGGCGGCGCTGGTGTAACCGACACCGATGACCAGAACCAAAACCAGACTCAACTCGCGGCCACGGAGCCCGGTTTTGACTTTAAAGTTGAAAGTGGAGAAGTGATTGTGGACTATCAGAACTTGAGTTCGATCAAAGTGAATTATTACGAAATCGATATTGAGTTGCTATTCAGCCGTAATCCATTTGTACAGAATTTCTCGGGCGGGTTTAGTTTCATTAAACCAAACCATAGTAACGTTATCGAATTGGCAGCGGCGCGTAACTCCCATAAATTCACTCTGCCCGACGAGCTTAAGAGCCGCAACGTATTAGTTGAAATTGTCGGGGCTGGGCAAACTCAGACACGCGCCTATTACTCGCACGCGTTAGCAGTCCAAGTGATTCAGAAATATGGACAAATTCAAGTGTTGCAAGCAAAAAGTCGCAAACCGCTGGGAACAGTGTATGTGAAAGTATATGCTCAACTCAAGGACGGCAGCGTTAAGTTCTATAAGGACGGCTACACGGATTTGCGAGGCAGGTTTGATTACGCATCGTTGAGTACAGGCGACTTAGAGTCCGTCGTGAAGTTTAGCCTGTTGATATCGAGTGAGAGCAATGGTTCGATGGTACGTGAAGCAATGCCGCCGTTGCGTTAGGGATCGGCAATGATCTCAAGTCTAGCTAGCGTGCCATTGCTCTGAAATGTCGTTGACGAGTTGATCTATGAGGGATTCTAGCGTTTCCAGTTCCTCAGGTGACTGTTCAGCGTTGCGGCCTAACACCGAAGGTTGTATGGCGGTGGTTGGCCAGTGTTGAATGTTCTGAAATCCGAGATCAGCGAGTTCTGGTGAGGCGTTGATCGTGGCTGGATTAACGTGATCGGAGTTGTGGTGGTGTTGCGGCATTTGCGCTCCAAGCCATTCTCCCTCGCCGTCGTTGGCTGAGTTAGCATTGAGATAATTGATAACGAATAGTGCATCTCCGGGTGCTAGCCAACCATCGCCATTGACGTCGACAAACAATACTTGTTGTTCGTCGACACTGCCGCGGTCCGGCAACTCTCTGGCTCCGCCGGTATTGATCGCATTGATAACCGCTAAGGCATCATTGGGCAGTACGTTTGAATCGGCCGTCACGTCGAGTTGGTTAAAAGGATTGATCCACGTTTCATGGTCTAATACGTCAATCGTGGCAACCGCAGACGCCACGTAACCTACTGCTGCTGCGGACAGCGCAACGGTTTGTGTTCCGTCGAGTATCAGGTCGTCGATCGCGTCAACGGTGATTACAACCGAGGCAGCATCACTGGGAATATTCCAACTGCTGGCGACCTGCAGCTCGGTCAAGTCCCCCGATGCAGTGATAACAGTCAGGCTACTCGCTAGGTCATCGGTGTTGCTACGGGAAATGGTAGCTGTGGTGGCATTAGGTCCTCCGCTTTCAATAACCGAAGCGGTGTTGACCACGATGGTCAGTGTTTCATAATCGTCAACCAATATCGCAGAATGTGTGGGGGCGGCGTACCCTTCGGCATTTACGGAGATGATCACTGTCTGGCGGCCATCTAGTAGTTTGTCGTCGATTGCATGCACGGGTAGATTAACTGTGGCGGAACCAGCGGCAAAAACGACGGTGGCGTCGGTCTGAACTTCCGTCGTATCGTTTGAGGACGCGTTGACAGTGAGAGTTTGGCCAAGGTCATCGATGTTGCTGCGTGTGATTGTGGCAAATGTCGCAGCGGCGCCCGCGAATTCGGAGATGATTCCGGATTCAATGTTTATCAACAGCGTTTCATGGTCGGTTACTTCCATAATTGCAGACAATGGTTGGTCGTATCCTGTGGCTGTGGCAGTAATGGTAACGCTTTGCGTTGCGTCGAGTAGGCGGTCATCCACGGCTGTGATGGATGCGGACGCTGAGGTTTCGTTAGCGGCGATGGTCACGGATGGGGGTAGCGTTAGTTCAGTGATGTCACTTGAGGCGAGCGTTACCACCAATTCGTCGCTGAGATTGTCCGTGTTACTGCGGGTTACAGTAAGAATTGCCGCAGCCGACGCGCTGTTTTCCGGAATCTGTGATTTATCGAGTGACAGCCCAATTGTTTCGGAGTCCGTGACGATTATATCGCCGACGGCCACTGCGAAGTAGTCCACCGCCGACGCAGAAATATTGACGGACTGAGACCCATCAAGAAGTAGATCGTCAACTGCGTCTAAATTGATGACCGCAGACTCGGTATTTGCGGCAATCACGACGAATGCTGCGACGGTCAATTCAGTGATATCATTGGATAGTAAGTTGACCGTCAACGCTGCGGACAGGTCGTCTGTGTTACTGCGAGAAATCGTTGCGGTTGCCGCGGCGGTGCCATCGTTCTCTGCGACGGAATCTTTGTCGATGGAAACGACAATCGTTTCGTGGTCAGTGATGTTGACGCTCTGACTTGCGGCCACAGCATAACCAGACGCGTCGATTATGACTGTTGCGGTTTGTGTGCCGTCGAGCAGGCGGTCGTCCACGGCCGCCAGATTGAATGTGGTGGTTGCGGAGCCAGCCAGAATGAGGACTTCCGCAGGGATGGCGAGTTCGGTAGCATCGCTGTTCGAGAGGTTGACGATAAGTACTTGTCCCAGATCTGCCGTGTTGCTGCGGGAGACAGTGGCAGTTGCTGCGGATGGACCGGCATTCTCGGAAATAGTGGTTTCATCGAATACGAGGGATAAGGTTTCATAATCCGTAACCGCAATTGTATCGCCGCCGCCGACGATGTACCCCATCGCGGTGGCGGTGACGTTGACGTGTTGTATACCATCGAGCAATAGGTCGTCGACGGCGTCAACCGTTACTGAGGCGGAAGTCGCATTTGCCGCTATCGTCAACGTGGCGGGGACTGTGAGTTCGGAAGTATCGCTACTATTTAGCGAAATCAAAAGAGATTGTGATAAGTCGTCCACGTTGCTGCGTTGGATTACAACGGTTGCCACGGCGGCGCCACCGTTTTCCGCGACTGAGTCGCTATCGATCGTGGCAGTAAGTGTTTCATGATCGGTGACGGTGTAATCTGCGGCACCAGCGAAGAAGTGCGGGTCTGCCGAGGCTGTGAAATGAACAACCTGATTTCCGTCAAGTAGTGCGTCATCTACCGCTTGGATGTTGACTGTGGCTGTGCTTGCATTCAGCGCGAAACTGGCGGATGCTGGAATAGTTAGTTCGCTGTTATCATTACTTGTCAACGTGACTGTAAAGTCACTGGAATCAATAGACAAATCTCGTGACAACGTCAAGATAGCGGCATTGGGGCCATCGTCTTCACTGATCGATTCGAGCGAGAACGAAAGTTGAATAGTGGCATCTTGAACGAGTTGTTGATAGGCAACCTGCACCGCTTCCGTGGCTGAAACAGCAGTAAGGCGAGTGCCCAGTAAGGTCAGATCCGCCAGGTCGATCAGGCCATCGCCGTTGAGGTCAGCGGCTGGATGAAATTGTGAGTTGTCGCTCTTCAGCAGTGTGGCAAACGTTGCGATGTCGGCAGGTGTGTAGGTGCCATCGGTATTAAGATCGCCTAGACCGGCACCAATAATGGTAGACGTAAATAGCCCGGTTTGTCGTTGAACGTTGACATTACCGGTTCGTTCGAAGGACACAATAGTGGCGACATTGTTGCCATGTTTGACGTCAAAAAATCCATATACAAATTGGTCGCGGTCGATCTGATTTGTCAGGCCACCTCCCTGCTCAGCTTGCAAAATGATACTGGCGTCAGACATATTGGCTGGCAAGTTAAGGAACACATGCACACTGTCGGCAGTTTTGTCGACCGAGCGAACAATCATGTCTCGATTTTCATTAACACCGGCAGTAAATGGTTCGAATGACAGCAGTTCGGACTCAGGAGGGAAGCGGTCTATATAAACTGACTGTTTAAACGAGTTGAAGATTGCGGGTCCGCCGTCGGTGCGGTGTCTAAATGCTCGTGACTCCAAGTGGTGCACTCCTTCGGAGAGCTTAGTCGCGTCAATTGTCTGCAGAAATTCACCATCGCCACGCACTCCACCAATTCCCGCGGGTCCAACTAGCGGGCTGGATTTATCGCCAAACACTTCGAATCCATAACTAACGTCCCCGGGTGTCACAAAATCAACGCCGCCGTTACCGTTGACGTCGAGACCTGCGTCAAGTTTGAGCAACGCGTGATCTCCATCGGCAAAGACGTCACGTAGACTGTCGAGTCCGAGCAACCGTACTTCGTTGGTGAGCAAGCGCGCTTGAAACGAATTGGCTGTAACAACATGTAGGTCGCTTAATCGCGTTTTACCATTGTCAAAATCATTGGCTGCTGGAATTGAACCTGTAAGTAGGGAGTCCGCACCAATAATTTCCAAACCGGCGATGGATTGGGGTCCCGATAATCCGTAGATCACGTACCCGTTCCCATGGAATTCGTTGTTAGCGTTTTTGTTTCGCGGGATGCGTAAATCAATGGTTTGGGAATTGGATACGGTGAGGACCTCGGAGATATCGTTAAAGGGGTCGATTGTGGCATTGGCAGCGTTACCGGTTAATTCGATCAGATGTGTGCCTGGTGCCAGCGCCACTTGAACGGTGCGTTGATCAAACCCGCCGTCGCCGCGATTCGACAGACCGGTAATGGAGGAGCTGATTCTTTCGAAAGCAAAGATTCCT